>ERZ795053.354-NODE-354-length-57580-cov-7.307988_pt1 | contig 57580 bp, 42 predicted proteins | sample MGYA00375137_ERZ795053 | MGnify/ENA primary metagenome ERZ795053 (study PRJEB30182, sample SAMN05720284) | activated sludge metagenome | isolation source: Anaerobic digester | place: Hong Kong | collected 2014-12-17 ...
AATCAAACTCCTCTCTCGTTTCCCCGCACTTCAGCATCTTATCCCCGAAATAGGGGTTCCTGATCTCGTTCATTTCGCTGAACCAGTAAGCTCCTTTTTCATCCAGGGCCATGGGGCAATACTGGAAATAAACGGTTTCATTTTCAAGCCCGAACGTTTTGATGGCATTGTAAAGCGCCAGGTTAAAGCCGGCAAATCCTTCCCGCTGTTTTTCCAAGTCGTCGGAACCGGCTATCCTGTCGAGCTCCGGTTTCATCGCATCCAGGTATTCCATCCATACTTTATGGTTTTCACCTTTCAGCAGGGCCATATCCACCTGTTGTAGTTTCTTTTGAACCGCTTGGGCTTCTGTTTTCACTTGTGCAGCATCCGATTGAACGAAAGCATTTTTCATGGGGATATAGGCATCATAAACTGATGATAACTGGGCGACGAATTTCGGGTCGGGTTTGCTTGCTTTCATGTTCATGCCTGTTTCTCCCTGATCCGGTTCCATGTTCATACCTCCGTGGTGGTGCCCCGTTGAACCCGCTCCTCCACCCGGATTCATCATGCTCGGTTTACCTGCCAACTGGGCAGCAGCATCGATCTTGAACACACCATTCACGGCGATCTCATCTCCTTCGGTCAAACCATCATTCACCACATAAAAACTGCCGGCATCAGGACCCAGGGTGATCTCGCGGTACCTGAAGGTCGGCTCGGTTTTGTTAGGCACTTTCACATAAACCACCGAACGTTTACCTGTCCAGAGTACAGCAGTCTTAGGGATCAGCAAGTCTTTTTTGTTGCCGCTCACCGAAGCTTCCACAATACCATTGGCGAACATGCCCGGTTTAAGTTGACCGGAGGAATTGTTCATTTCCACCCGTACATTGGCCACACGGGTTTGGGGATTGATGGTCGGATCGATAAAGGTGATCCTGTCGCTGAATGTTTTACCCGGAACCGAGCGAATGGTGAAGTCGATCTTATCTCCTTTTTCAATCCAGGGCAAATCACTTTCATACGCTTCAAAAAGAACCCATACTTTCGACAGGTCGGTTACCTGGAACAAGGGATCGCCCTCTTTGATATAATCACCCACTGCAACATGCCGGTCGGTAACGGTTCCTGCAATGGGAGAGAGGATATCAAACCGTGTTTGGGCTTCACCGGCCTCTTCAATTTTGTTGATCTGTGCATCGGTAAGGTCCCAGAGCTTAAGCTTGTTCCTGACCGCCCTGTAAAAATTGGGGTTGGATTCCTTGTACTCGAGGGCTTCCAGCAATTCCTGCTGTGCGGTTACAAGATCCGGCGAATAGATTGAGGCCAGTTTTTCGCCCTGACGGACTTCCTGCCCGGTAAAGTTGACATACAGTTTTTCGATCCGTCCGCCAAAACGGGCGGTCATTTCTGCGATGTTCCGTTCGTCGGCTTCTACTTTCCCAAGCAGATGGACTTCTTTTTCAGGATAAGCCTTTTTAACGGTCATGGTTTGAATGTCGGCCAGTTTAATGGCTGATTCCGACAATTGGATATCCCCTGGTGCAGCAGCCTCCTCGGCTTCCATTTCATCCAGCGGGATCAGGTCCATGGCGCAAATGGGGCATTTACCCGGTTTGTCCATCCGGATCTGCGGATGCATGGAGCAGGTCCAGATGGTCGCTTTTTCAGCTTCATGATCATGAATCGCTGCTTCTGTTTCTGTTTTGGTTTTATCCGAACCCGATCCGCCAAAGATCAGCCAGCCGATCAGCAGGCCTCCGATGAGGGTGATCAGCATATTCCGGATTTCTTTTTTTGTGAATTTTATGTTTGTTTTCATTGCTTGTTCCTCCTTGTTATTTACCCATTAAATAATTGACAAATGCGATGGCAGCGTTTTTATCCGCTCTTGCTTTTTCTGTTTCGAGCCGGTATTTCAGCAGTTGCCGTTCCATGCGCAGGATCTCTTCGAAATTGGTTCCTTCAGTAGCGTATTCCGTTTCAAGCAGGTTGACTGCCTTGCGGGCCCTTTCGGTTTGAAGTTGGTATAAAGGCAGCCGCCGGTCGGCATCCCGGTATTCCTTTCCGGTTTTGGCCAGCAACGTTTCAAGCATGTTGAACCGTTCCTCTTTTTGGCTCACTGCTGCATCCTGGCGATAGACAGCCTCTTGCACCATCGACTTGTACTTGTTTCGATAAAGGGGAATAGTCACCCCAACGGTAGGAAATACGATGGCATCCCGGCCCGATGTGAACGGTTCGGGAACAGGGCCGTCGCTTTTACCGATCATGATGTAATCAACACCCACCGCAAATCCCGGCATACCCATTTTCACAGCTGCATCTTGCTGTTTTGCAAAGGCAGTTTCGAGGTACTGCAGTTTAAGGATACTGTGGTTGTTTTGCCGGATGCTGTCCAGCATGGCAACCGCTTCAAAGGTTTCTTCCGTAGCTTGAAGTTCCTCCGGCAACAGGACCGACCTTTCGCTTTCCACATTCAGCAGGTTGTTGAAAGCTACCTGCTGGCTGTTTTTCAGGTCAAGCAGGTCGGCCAGTTGGTTTTCCAAATCGGAAATTTCGATCTCTGCCCTGAGCACGTCCACCGCCGAAGATTTTCCGGTTTCGACTTTATCCAGAGCAATGTCGCGAAAGGTATTGAGGATCTCAATATTTTCCCGTGTGATCTCGATGGAACGCTTCGTAACATAGAGGTTGTAAAAAGCTGCTTTCACATTATAATAGAGTATCGACCTGGCATCTTCAAGTGCTTCCAGTTTAGCTTTTACTTTTTCAGTTATCACATCTTCCCTGGCGCCGAGTGTACCAAACCAGGGGAACATTTGCGAAACCGAAAACTTTGCCTGTTGCGGCCCCACACGGGTTTCAACCGGCTGTATGAAATATCCAAATCCGATCTTTGGGTCAGGCAGGGTCCCAACCTGGGGAATTTGTTCCAGTTCCGCCATATAATCGTTATATTTCGCCCGGAGGCCAGGATTGTTTTCGGCTGCCTCCATGAGGTACTGGTTCAGCATATCCTGTGCCTGCGGTTGTGCCATGAGCAATACAAGGACGAAGGTCATCATTGTTTTAATTTGAATCAACTGTTTCATGACTCACGTATTTGAAGGTTCTTTTTTTTGATTTGTTTTTCGCGCCACATGCTGTAGAGCACCGGGACCACGAACATGGTCATCACCTGGATGATCATTCCGCCGAAGGATGGAATCGCCATCGGCACCATGATATCAGCACCTTTTCCGGTGGAGGTCAGCACAGGTATCAATGCAATGATGGTTGTGGCGGCGGTCATCATGGCCGGCCTTACCCTTTTGCTGCCTGCGTCGATCACAGCCTGCCGTACTTCTTTGACGGATCCCGGTTTGGTTCTTTCAAAAACCTGTTTGAGGTAGGTTCCCATGATCACCCCGTCGTCGGTGGCGATGCCGAACAAAGCGATAAACCCGACCCACACCGCCACACTCAGGTTGATGGTGCCCATCTGGAAAAGGTCTCGTATGTTCACCCCGGCAAAGGAAAAGTTCATGAACCACTCCTGGCCATACAACCAGATCATCATAAATCCTCCCGAAAAGGCAACCAGAATCCCGGTGAAAACCATCGAGGAGGTGGTCACCGACCGGAACTGGAAATAGAGGATCAGGAAGATGACGATGAGCGAAACGGGCACCACGATCATCAATCGTTTGGTAGCCCTTACCTGGTTTTCATAATTCCCGGTGAATTTGTAGTTGACACCGGCCGGTAATACCAGTTCGCCTGATTCAATCTGTTGATTGAGGAATTGTTGTGCATTTTCCACCACATCCACTTCGGCCATGTTTTCTTCTTTGTCGAAAATGACATAACCGACCAGGAAGGTGTCTTCGCTTTTGATCATCTGTGGTCCGCGTGTGTACCGGATATCGGCCAGTTCACCCAGTGGCACCTGGGCGCCGGTAGGAGTGGGGATTAGCACCTCTTTCAATGCTTCGGGATCATCCCTGTATTCGCGGGCATAACGCGCACGGACCGGGAAACGCTCCCTGCCTTCAACGGTTTTGGTGAGTGTCATACCACCAATCCCGGTACTGATGTACATTTGGATATCTTTAATGGTCAGTCCGTACCGGGCAATGGCCCGCCGGTCGATGTCGATCTCCAGGTAGGGCTTTCCGACCACACGATCCGCAAAGACCGAAGAGGGATTTACACCCGGAACTTCTTTCAGCAAATTCTCCAGCTCGAGGCCTGTCTTTTCGATCGATTCCAGGTCGGGGCCATAAACCTTAATTCCCATGGGTGCCCGCATGCCGGTTTGGAGCATTACTAATCTCGTTTGAATAGGTTGAAGTTTAGGTGCTGAGGTTAGTCCAGGTATTTTGGCGTTTTGAACGATCTCATTCCAGATATCATCGGGTGAATGAATATGATCGCGCCATTGCCTGAAATATTTACCGTTCCTGTCAGCGACAAGATCTTTTCGGTCAATCAGCCTGAACCCATCTTTTGCCGGATCATACAAGGTGCTGTCTTTTAGTAAAAAAGCTCCTTCTTCATTCACTTTAAAACGCATCCGGTGTCCGTCTTCATCCAGAATGAATTCCGGCTTGTAGTTGATCACGTTTTCATACATCGAAACAGGTGCAGGATCCAGTGCAGAATTAACACGGCCCCATTTGCCCACCGTTTCTTCTACTTCGGGGATGCTGTTGATCCGGGCATCGAGCATCCGGATCACTTCCAGGTTTTCTTCAATACCTGAATGGGGCATGGTGGTGGGCATCAGCAGGAACGAACCTTCATCCAGTGTAGGCATAAATTCTTTACCCGTACCCGGAAAAGTGTTGGATATGGATAGCCAGGTTTCGTTGCTCCTCAGATTGTATCCAAACCTTTCGAAGGTTTTGGGGATGAACGAAAAGGTTTTATCAAATCCCTGCCAGATGACAATACCAAGAAACACCACGACAATCGGGATGGAGAGGAATTTCCATTTGTTTCGCAAGCACCAGCCCAAAATCGGTTTATAGTACTTTACAATGGTCATCAGTATCCCGAGGACAACAGTGATGATCAGCAACACAAAAACAACATTCAAAAACAGGCTGTTTTGCGCTCCCAGCGGCATCCATTCCCTGGCGAGCAGGAAAACCACCACCAGTAATGTCAAACCGATGTTGATGTAATTGGTGTACTGCTTTTTATTTTCAGGCCACCTGTATTCCATCAGGTTGTTGATGCCAATGGCGATCAGGGCAATTGCCAGCCAGGCTCCGTAAGCAATAATAAAAATGAGGCCGGCGGCGATCAGGATAAAATTGAATATTCGCTTTACCCGTTTTTTATCGAACCGGATGGAAAAGATCACATTGGCCATGGCCGGGATAAATACCAGCCCGATGATCAGGGCGGAGATCATGGCAAAGGTTTTGGTGAATGCCAGCGGTTTGAACAGTTTACCTTCGGCGGCCTGCATGGCAAAAACCGGCAGGAAGCTCACGACGGTGGTCAGCAAGGCCGTGATCACCGCACCACCTACTTCAACGGTTGCCGTATACACCACGTTCAGTAGCTCCTTTCCCCGTACACCTTTGTTCTCCGGCATATCAAGGTGCCGGATGATATTCTCCGTAAAGACGACCCCCACATCCACCATCACCCCAATGGCAATGGCAATACCGGAAAGTGCCACAATGTTGGCATCCACCCCGAACTGCCGCATGACGATAAAAGTCATGAGCACACCGATGGGCAACAGACTTGATATTAATAGTGAGGCCCGCAGGTTCAGCACCAGGATGATCACCACAATTATACTGATGATGATCTCTTCGGTGAGCGCCGATTCCAGTGTTCCGAGGGTTTCTTTGATCAGACCGGTGCGGTCGTAGAATGGAACAATGGTCACCTTTGACTGTGTACCGTCGTCCAACGTTTTGGATGGGAGCCCGGGTGCGATCTCTTTGATCTTGGCTTTTACATTGTTGATTACTTCCAGCGGGTTGGCGCCATATCGTGCCACTACTACGCCCCCAACCGCTTCCACACCGTCCTTGTCGAGGCCACCCCGGCGTGTAGCCGGTCCGTAGTTGACACGGGCCACATCTTTGATCCTGATTGGCGTGTTATCGCGAACGGTTACTACACTCTGTTCCAGGTCCTCAAGGTTTTTGATATAACCCAGCGCCCGGATGAGGTATTCAGCCCGGTTGAATTCGATGGTGCGGGCGCCGATGTCGAGGTTGCTCTCCTTTACGGCGTTCATGATCTGCCCAACTGTAACGCCGTTGGCTTTCATCGCATTGGGATCAATATCCACCTGGTATTCTTTCACAAAGCCGCCGATGGAGGCCACTTCGGCAACACCTTTGGCAGAAGTGAGTCCATACCGGACATAAAAATCCTGGATGGTGCGAAGTTCCTGTGGATCCCAACCGCCGGCCGGTTTGTCATCTTTATCCCGGCCTTCCAGCGTGTACCAGAAGATCTGGCCCAGGGCGGTGGCATCCGGACCAAGTGCAGGAGTTACGTCTTGCGGCAATGTTCCAGCCGGTAGAGAGTTCAGTTTTTCCAGGATACGTGTTCTGCTCCAGTAAAACTCCACATCATCCTCAAAAATGATGTAAATGCTCGACAGCCCGAAAATGGAATTGCTGCGGATGGTTTTCACGCCGGGGATCCCGAGCAATGCGGTTGTGAGCGGATAGGAGATCTGATCTTCCACATCCTGTGGGGAACGACCCGGCCACTCTGTGTATACGATTTGCTGGTTTTCCCCAATATCAGGGATGGCGTCTACCGGAACCGGGTCATTGGGCAAAAAACCGGTTTTCCAGTTGAACGGTGCCGTGATGATCCCCCACGCCACGAAAGTGAGGAGCATGATAAATGTTACCAGCTTATTCTCTAAAAAGAACCGAATGATTTTATTCAGCATAGGAAATGAATTATAATTGAATGATTTTGAATATAGAAATAAGAGACACAATCCACTTGTTTGGATCATCTCCATCAAAAAAATTCAATTAAAATCAGAGTAAGAAAGATTGATATGTTGTAAATAAGTTGGTCCCGGATCGGCCGGGGGGTGATTCACTGCGAAAGGTTTCAACCTGATTAATGTCAGTGATCGGTTGATTAAAAATTATTGAAACCGGCGCTAACAGATCGATCTGAGCAATATCCGGAGAATGAAAACTTACTGGCCCTGCCAGATCTTCATCAAACTTGATATAAAATTCTTCGTTGTGACAACTATTACACGAAGAATCGCAGCATGAACTCGCATCATGATCAATGGCAAGATTCATCAAATCATCTCCGCAATAGTGCATTGACACGGTGAATCCCGTAAGGGAAATAAGCAAGTTAAAACTCAAAATGATATGTAAAATCCTGACTATCATTATATACTTTCAACACAAAGGAAAATAAAAAGTTTGAAAAACAGCAAAATTTAGGAAATTTTAACAAAGATTTAAATAGTTGCCAGCACCTTTACCTTATTTGCATAGCCAATCAAAGGTATTGTTCATAAAACCAGGTGCATTGATCCTGATTCCTATAAAAAGCTGGTAATAAACGCGGGTGTCAAAGTTAATTGCTGTAGTGTTTTCCTGTTTGTATTCAAGACCGGACGCGGTTATATAAAGTCCCCCAAAGAATTTACGGCCGTTATAACCCAATGCTCCTCTGCCATCCCAGCGAAACCCCCAATTGTGTTGTGTGTTTTCAAATTCTTCAGACTCGTACCGTGTAAATAATTTAGTGTTAATGAATGCAATAGCCGGCAAGGCAGCCATAGAGGCATAAAATTTTTCACCTATTACAAAATTATAGATATACCCCGTTCCAAGGGTTATTTCTATGTTATTTGATTTTTGGGTAGCACCGCCGGGCGATGGAGTTGATCTGTCATCAATGGTATAAAACCGATAGTTTAGATTTGCTGAAAAACTTCCGGCACTCTTAAGTTGCCTTTCTGTTTGGATGGTCAAACTTTTAAGCGATAACCGGGGATTGAGGTAATAACCTGTTGTCCCGGAAAATCCTGTAAAATATAGATCAGGCAATAAAATGTAAGGATCACCAGGCGACCAATTTGGTATATAATCCACGGTGTTTTCTAAATAATAACCCCTGACTACGGAATAAGAAAAGTTTTGGTACCAATGTCGTGGATATGCTGAAACATCCAGATAAAACGACCTGGTATCACCACGGGTTTTTGTATCTCCATTTCCAGGAAGAAATGAAGGGGCAACCCCGAAACCAACCCTCAAAAACCTGTAATATAACCCAAAATTAAGCACCGAAGAAATATTTGGATATAAACTGATATCGCTAGTGGTTGTTGATACCCTGAAGGATTCGTAGTTATTATCAAGGGAAATCTTTATCCCTATAGTATGATTCATCTTTTCAATCCAACCTTGCTCCCTGATAACCCTGGATGTATCAATTGAACTTGCAATCGAAAAGTTGTAAAGTAGAATAAAGTACTGTAATAGTAAATTATATTTCATTCAGCTACCTAATTATAATCATCGGATTTAAAAGGAATTGGGTTCAAAAATAATTACTTTACTTAAAATAATTGAAAAAATATTAACGTAAAAATACGTCGGATTAATTTTTTGACGTACTTTTACGCCGGAATAAAAAAATGGAATGATGGAATGGTGGAATGATGGGTAAATGTGACTTGTAACTATGGTCATTCATTCCAATATTCCATTATTCCAAAACCCAAGAGAATGTTAATCTTAAACAGAAGGACTCATTTTACGAAAAAACAAATTTAAATCTAACAAAATGCCAACAGCAAAAACAGAACTATTTGAAACTGATCTTCAGGAAAGTGCAGTGTTGTTCAAAGCCCTGGGACATCCAGCACGTCTGGCTATTCTTAATTTCCTTGCAGAAACCAATAGTTGTTATACAGGTGATATTTCACAGGAAATTCCTTTGGGCAGAACAACTGTTAATCAGCATCTGAATGAACTCAGGAAAGCCGGACTCATTCAGGGGCACATTTCGGGGATCAAGACAAATTACTGCCTGAACCCGGAAGTATTGGAAAAGCTGAAAGGATCGATGGAAAAATTGATCAAAACCATGAATTGTTGCGGACCATTAAATTGTGAATAAGATGAAAATATTGATAATATGCACCGGCAACACTTGCCGCAGTCAGATGGCCGAAGGTTTCCTGAAATCTTTCGATCCTAACCTGGAGGTTTTTTCATCAGGTACATCGGCTGAAGAAAGGGTAAATCCATTTGCGGTAAAAGTAATGGCTGAAAAAGGTATCGACATAAGTGGTCAAAAGCCCGAACAGGTTGACAAATACCTTAATGAAAGTTTCGATTATGTGATCACCGTGTGTGACGGCGCAAAGGAAGTTTGTCCTGTATTTACAGGGAATGTGAAAAACAGGCTGCACATCGGCTTCGAAGATCCGGCAAAAGCCAGGGGAAAGGAAGAGGAAATTCTGCCGGTGTACAGGAGGGTGCGGGATGAGATCGGTGAGGCATTTAATGAATTTTATAGAAATAATATAGAACGCTGATGACGCAGATTTGACGGATAATCACAGATAAATCTGCTCAAATCTGCAGTATCCGTGTCATCTGCGTTCCAAAAAAATAAAAAAATGAACGAACGACTAAAAAACATTGTCCAAAGCAAATACAACGAAATTGCTTTACAATCCAAAGAACAAAATGAATCCTCTTGTTGCGGGAGCACCTGCGGTTGCGGCGATATGGATTATACCATCATGAGTGATGATCACTCACATCTTCAGGGATATGTGAAAGACGCCGACCTCGGTCTGGGCTGCGGACTGCCAACGGAACATGCTGAAATCTCTAAAGGTGATACAGTAATCGACCTTGGGGCCGGTGCCGGCAACGATGCCTTCGTGGCCCGCTCCATTGTTGGGGAATCCGGAAGAGTGATCGGCCTCGACTTCGCCGATGCGATGCTTCAGAAAGCAAATGCCAATGTGGCCAAACTCGGGTTCACCAATGTGGAATTTGTGAAAGGAGATATTGAGGAAATGCCATTTGAAAACGAGCTGGCCGATGTATTTATCAGTAATTGTGTGCTCAACCTGGTTCCCGACAAGGAAAAAGCGTTCAGTGAAATGTACCGTGTACTGAAGCCGGGCGGCCATTTTTGTGTTTCGGATATCGTCCTTTCAGGAAATCTTCCCGAAGCTTTGGTGAAAGATGCGGAGATGTATGCCGGTTGTGTTTCGGGAGCCATGCTAAAGGAAGAATATCTTGGTGTTATAAAAAAGGCTGGTTTTAAGAACATTCAGATCAGGAAAGAAAAAGAGATTATTTTACCGGATGAGATTTTGAGGAAATATTTATCCGAATCTGAACTTATTGATTTCAAATCGGGTGATACCGGGATTTATAGTATTACTGTATTTGCGGTTAAATAGAACGCGGATGACGCGGATCGCGCAGATTTACACTGATTTATATCTGCGTTGATCAACTAAATCCGCAGCATCAGCGTTCCAAAAAATAATACATGACAAAACTTACCAAACGCCTCTCTTTCCTCGATCGTTATTTAACGGTCTGGATATTCTCGGCCATGCTTGTCGGGGTTTTCTCAGGATATTTCTTCCCGGCCATTGCCGGTTTCTGGGACAACATGAGTGTGGGCACCACCAACATCCCCATCGCCATCGGGTTGATCCTGATGATGTATCCGCCACTGGCAAAAGTGAAATACGAAGAATTACCCCTGGTTTTCAAAAACCTCAAAATCCTCGGCTTAAGCCTGGTGCAAAACTGGATCATCGGGCCGGTGCTGATGTTTGTTTTAGCCATCCTTTTCCTTCAGGATTATCCGCATTACATGTACGGATTGATCCTGATCGGCCTTGCACGCTGCATTGCTATGGTGATCGTTTGGAATGAACTCGCCAAAGGCAATAATGAATACGCCGCCGGACTGGTCGCTTTCAACTCCATCTTCCAGGTGTTGTTTTTTGCTGTATATGCCTGGGTGTTCATCGCCATTGTGCCCGGCTGGTTTGGGATTGAAACAACCGATGTTGTGAAAAACATCACCATGGGACAGATTGCCGAAAGTGTATTCATCTATCTCGGCATTCCTTTCATCGCCGGGTTCCTGACAAGATTTATTTTGATCAGAGTCAAAAATAAGGATTGGTACCACACGAAGTTCGTCCCGAAGATCAGTCCCATTACATTGATTGCCTTGCTCTTCACCATTCTCGTCATGTTCTCTTTAAAAGGAGAATACATTGTCCAATTACCTTTGGATGTGGTTCGCATTGCCATACCGCTGGTGATCTATTTTGTGATCATGTTCCTGGTGAGTTTTTTCATGGGCAAAAAGATCGGAGCCGATTATTCAAAGTCGGCGACAATTGCCTTTACCGCGGCCAGCAACAATTTTGAACTGGCCATTGCAGTGGCTGTAGCTGTTTTCGGGATCAACTCTGGTGAAGCTTTCGCGGCGGTAATCGGCCCATTGGTGGAGGTGCCGGTGTTGATCGCATTGGTGAATGTTGCGCTGAGGTTTAAAAATAAATATTTCCCTTCCAAACAAACACATTGAGGACTCATTGAGAAAATAGGTCACGTGTATGTCCTACGGACAAACCATTCCCTGAATGTTATTTTCTACTAATTTATATCGCCTACGGCGAAGATTTTACCATTTCCTGAACTTAAATATTAAAAACGAATTGCCCGGAGGGCATCAATTTTATTAGAAATCCTGGCAGACCTTGTCATCTTTCCCGTAGGGAATTTAGGATTAATATTCAGGGACTTGGAAATCCGGGATCAGACGATTAACAATTTGTGTTGTCCACCTTTATTTTGCCTTCGCTTTTTTGGTCACTCTATTATGGATTAGTAATATTGAACATAGATTTTAAGATATCCTAATTGCTTTAAAATTTGTAATTCGCCCATTGGTGGAAGTGCCGGTGTTGATCGCATTGGTGAATGTTGCGCTGAGGTTTAAAAATAAATATTTCCCTTCCAAACAAACACATTGAGGACTCATTGAGAAAATAGGTCACGTGTATGTCCTACGGACAAACCATTCCCTGAATGTTATTTTCTACTAATTTATATCGCCTACGGCGAAGATTTTACCATTTCCTGAACTTAAATATTAAAAACGAATTGCCCGGAGGGCATCAATTTTATTAGAAATCCTGGCAGACCTTGTCATCTTTCCCGTAGGGAATTTAGGATTAATATTCAGGGACTTGGAAATCCGGGATCAGACGATTAACAATTTGTGTTGTCCACCTTTATTTTGCCTTCGCTTTTTTGGTCACTCTATTATGGATTAGTAATATTGAACATAGATTTTAGGATATCCTAATTTCTTTAAAATTTGTAATTCGCCCGTTGGTAGAAGTGCCGGTGTTGATCGCATTGGTGAATGTGTCGTTGCGGATAAAACAAAAGTACTTTACAGCCGTTTAAAAATTTCAACTTGATGAAGATTTGCTGGGTTCCGTAAAAAAAATTAGTTTTGAGGTTTTAATAATCAAATGTACAAGTTCCGAAACATAATTTCTGCAGTCTTACTGCTTTCGGCTTTGGTCCTGATCCTGAACAATGTGTTTCCGCATCATCACCACGAGCAACAGGTATGTTTTGTTTCGGAGCATTGCGAAGATGAAGATGCCAATGGCAATATTGCGGATCCCGATCATGGATTATCCCATCAGCATGATAATAAGGGTGCAGAATTTTGTAAGATCCATGGTATTTACATCATCACGGATTCCAAAAACACTAACAGTAAAACACATTCCCAAAGGCTTCAAAAAAACCATTTGTATTCTGCCTTTCTGCAAGGAAATGAATCGGAACAAATGGTTTTGTCTTTTCATTCGATTAAGCCACCCGATGGTGTAAGTAAAATCTACTTTGTAAAATCGCTTACCCGGGCATTGCGTGCCCCACCTGCTTGTTAGCATTTCTTTAGTTTCCTGAATTTTAATCAAATAGATCTGACCGGTTCGTTTCTGGCAGTATCTGGTTGCATTTATACTTTCGATCAGGGAACACTTTATTTTTCTACAAAGCTTTATTAATATTTTTTAATTTTTTATAAAATGAAGAAATTGTCATTGGCACTGTTACTGGCCGTGCTTTTTATTTCCTGCGAACACCAGGAAAGTGGTGAAATGCAATCCGGTGAATTGCATGAGGAGGAAACGGAGGGTACCCACGAGGAGACCCGATCCGTTACCCTCTATTCTAAAAATTATGAAATTTTTACCGAGTATGGGGCGCTCCACCAGGGCGAACCAAGTAATTTCCTGATCCATATTACAAAGCTGGATGCCGAATATTCCGCATTTGCAGACGGACAGGTGAAGGTAAAACTTATGTTTAATGACGGAGATCAACAGGAAACTGCTGTGCCTGCTAAGGTTGCCGGAATTTTCAATCTTACCCTGACTCCTGAAAAAGCAGGTGATGCCTTTCTGAATTTCATTATCCAAAGCAATTCCGGCTCTGATATTCTGGATACTGAGGTTCATGTCCTTGCCAAAGGAGAAACTGACCATCATGTGGAGGAAAGTTCAGGTAGTTATGTACGCTACACCAAAGAACAGGCCTGGAAAAGCCGGTTCAATGTGGCTGAAGTCAGGACCGATTCTTTTGCACATGTGATCAAGGCAAGTGGCGAGTTTCTGGCCATGCCGGGAGAAAAACAGAGTGTGACAGCTAAATCGCAGGGGGTGGTTTTGTTTGGATCCAAAGATCTTGTGCAAGGAAAACATGTGCAAAAGGGCGAAGTGCTCTTTACGCTCAGCGGTGAAGGTTTGGCCAACAACAACATCGCGGTTCAGTTCAGCGAGGCAAAAACAAATTTTGAAAAAAGCAAAGCCGATTTAGAACGGCATCAGAGATTGCTTACGGAAAACATCATTTCTGAAAGACAGTTCCTCGAAACCCAAAGCCGGTACTTCAACGATAGTATCCGCTACTATTCTTTGAAAGAAACCGTTGGCACTTGCGGCATGAAGGTGCGTGCCCCGATGAGCGGTTACCTGCATGAGCTCAATGTTTCGGAGGGGGCATTTGTCTCGCCAGGCAATCTCATGGCCACCATCTCTACCAACCGGGTGATACTGCTCCGCGCCGATGTGCCACAACAGTTTTATGGAGTTCTTGACAAAGTAACCACAACCACATTTCGCCCGGCTTATACACATAAAGTTTATACGCTGGAAGAACTGTCGGGCAGGTTAATGGCACGAGGTGCTTCCGTTGCGGAAAACAATCACTATCTACCTGTTTACTTCGAGGTGGTGAACGATGGAACCCTACTGGAAGGCGCTTTTGCCGAGTTTTTCCTGAAAACCGATCCCGAACCGGACAGGATCGTTATCCCGATGACTGCACTGATCGAAGAGCAGGGAAATTATTTTGTGTATGTGCAGGTGAGCGGTGAATCCTACGAAAAGCGTGCAGTAGCTATTGAGGCTACCGATGGTATTCATGCTGCGATCGCTTCAGGACTTCAACCCGGTGAACGGATCGTTACCGAAGGTGCCATGCTGGTCAAAACGGCTACTTCGGCTGCATTACCTGCCCACAATCATCAACATTAAAAGGAGGAAGATATGATTAACAGAATGATCAAATATTCGCTCGACAACCGGCAACTGATCATCTTCCTTTCGGTGATCTTGTTGGTGGGAGGCATCTACACGGCTACGCGGGTCGAGATCGATGTTTTTCCCGATCTCACTGCACCCACAGTGGCTATTCTGACCGATGCCCACGGCATGGCTGCCGAAGAGGTTGAAAAGCTGGTTTCATTTCCCATTGAATCGGCCATGAACGGCGCCACAGATGTACGTCGTGTCCGCTCGACCTCCTCTTTTGGCATGTCGATCGTGTGGGTGGAATTCGACTGGGGAACCGATATTTATAAAGCAAGGCAGATCGTGAGTGAGAAGTTGTCGATCATCGGCACACAGCTACCCGAAAATGTGGAATCGCCGGTATTGGCACCCCAAACATCCATCATGGGTGAGATCATGCTGATCTCGGTCACCTCCGATTCGCTGTCGATGTTCGAGCTGAGGACCATCGCTGAGCGGCAGATCAAACAGCAGTTGTTATCGGTAACCGGTGTGTCGCAGGTTGTGATCATCGGCGGATTGCCCAAGCAATACCAGATTTTGGCCGATCCATTCAAAATGCAATATTTCGATGTGAGTCTTGATGAGTTACTGACTGCTTCGGAACATACCAATTCCAATGCATCCGGCGGGTTTATCAACGAACACGGACAGGAATACATCATCCGGGCAACGGCACGTTCGACAGATACCGCTTTAATCGGCAATTCAGTGGTAAAAGTGAAAGATGGCAAGCCGATCAAAATTTCGGATGTGGCCAGGGTGACGGTGGGCCATTCACCCATCATCGGCGAAGCTTTCCTGGATGAAAAACCAGCTGTGATCATGACCGTGCTGAAACAGCCCAACACCAATACGCTGACCCTTTCGGAAGATATCGACGAAGCAATGGAACAGCTTTCCACCTTTTTACCGGAAAATATTCACCTCAATTCCCATATTTTCAGGCAGGCCGATTTTATTGATACGGCGGTGAACAATGTGCTGCGCGTTTTGCTGGAAGGTGGGATTTTTGTGAGTATCGTGTTGTTCCTTTTCCTGCTGAACCTGAGAACGACGGTGATCTCGTTGACCGCCATTCCGCTTTCACTTTTGCTTTCCCTCATTACCCTGCAATTGCTTGGACTGACCCTCAACACCATGTCGTTAGGTGGGATGGCCATTGCCATTGGGGTGCTGGTGGATGATGCCATCATCGACGTGGAGAATGTGCTGAAGCGATTGAAACAGAACCATCGCCGGCCACCCAAAGAAAGGGAAAATCCGCTGGCCGTGATCTACAGGGCGTCGGTGGAGATCCGCTCTTCCATCGTGCAGGCCACCCTGATCATCATCGTGGCTTTTATCCCCCTCTTTTTCCTTTCAGGAATGGAAGGGCGCATGCTGGTACCGCTGGGACTCACTTTCATCGTTTCGTTGTTCGCCTCACTGTTGGTGGCGATCACACTCACACCGGTCATGTCAAGTTATTTGTTGGTTACCGATAAACAACTCAAAGCTGATGACCGGGGCCGGAACAAGGTAGTTCAAAAACTCAACGGCCTTTATGCGGCCAGTCTTGCATCGGTGATCCGTTACCGAAAAGCAATCATTGGCATTTCAATAATCTTATTGGTGGGAGCTATTATCATTTTCAGCGGTTTCGGGAGGAGCTTTTTGCCGGAATTTAACGAAGGAACGCTGACAATTACCACCGTCAGTCAACCGGGCATTTCCATCGATGAAAGCAACCGGATCACCTCAAAGATTGATGAGGAATTGATGCAAATCCCGGAAGTGAAGTACGTCAGCAGAAGAACCGGACGTGCTGAATTGAATGAACACAGTCATGGCGGCAGCAACTCTTCAGAAATCGATGTGCCATACGTTTTGGATGAGCGCTCAAAAGATGAATTCATGGAAGAGGTAAGGGACAGGCTTTCGGGCATTCCCGGAATCAGCATCAACATCGGCCAGCCCTTGGGCCACCGGATCGACCATATGCTCTCCGGGACGCGGGCCAATATCGCCATTAAGGTGTTCGGTACCGATTTGACTACCATGTACAACCTCGCTAACGAGATCAAGGGGAGAATTGAAGGGATTGACGGACTCGTGGATCTGAATGTGGAGCAACTGGTGGAGATTCCGCAGATTCAGATTCGGCCTCGCCGCGAAATGCTGGCCCGATACGGCATACCGATGAACCGCTTTGTGGAATATGTGGAAACCGCCATCGCCGGAAAAAAGGTTTCGGAGGTGTATGAGAATAATCTCAACTTCCCGCTGGTGTTGCGCTATAAGGAAGTTTTTCGCGATGACATTGATGCGATCCGCAATGCGTATATCGATACTTACCGGGGAGAGAAGATCCCGCTCAGTTTTGTGGCCGATGTGGTTTCTTTTTCCGGACCCAACACCATCAACCGCGAGAATGTCCAGCGTAAACTCGTGATCTCGGCCAACGTGTCCGGCCGTGATGTGGGCAGTGTGGTGGATGAGGTAAGAGAGACGATCGATCAGGATGTGACACTCCCCGAGAACTATTTTATCCGCTATGGCGGCCAGTTTGAAAGCGCCAGCAAAGCATCACGGTTACTTTTGTTTACTTCCATCCTGGCCATTATCATTATTTATGTGATCCTCTACCAGGAATTCAAGAGTGCCACCCTGGCCGGACTGGTGCTGATCAACCTGCCGCTGGCGGTGATCGGTGGCGTGCTGGCCATTTGGTTTACCTCGGATATGTTGAGCATTCCGGCGATCATCGGGTTTATCACCCTCTTTGGCATTGCCACACGGAACGGGATCCTGCTGGTTTCGCGATTCCAGAATCTGGCAAAAGAACAACAATTTTCATTGGTGGAGATCATCCAACGGGGTTCATCCGACCGATTAAATCCCATCCTGATGACTGCGTTAGCCTCGGGATTGGCACTTATTCCGCTGGCACTGAGCGGTGGCAAACCGGGCAATGAAATCCAGAGCCCCATGGCCATCGTGATCCTGGGCGGTTTGTTTACCTCGACATTGCTCAACCTGTTTGTGATCCCGGCGGTATATTACATCATTCAAAAAAAGAACGATCATGAAACAAAAAAATAAGATCATTTTGATACTGCTTGTGTGGATCGGCTTTTCCCTTTCTGCACAGGAATCCCTCGACAGTTTGCTCAGCAAGGTTGAGCAAAACAACCCGGTGCTGATCAATGCCGGACACCTGCTAGAAGCCAGAAAACTGGAAGCTTCCACAGGCCTTACGCCGCCCAACCCCGAAGTGGAATACGGCTACATGTGGGGAACTCCGGATGTAATTGGCAACCGGACCGATTTTGCTGTTTCACAGTCGTTTGATTTCCCGACGGTTTATTCATCCCAAAATAAGCTGTCGGACATCACAAAGGAGCAGGCTCAACTGCAATTTGAGGCGACCCGCCAGGAGGTGATCCTAAAAGCACGTCAGGCCTGGATCCTGCAGGTTCATCTCAACAAAGTGAGATCGATCCTTGAAAGACGGTTGAGTTATGCTGAAACTGTCCTCCAAAGTTATGAACGCAAGCTGGAGACCGGTGAGTCGAACCAGTTGCAGCTCAACCAGTCGAGGATGAAGGTGGTAGCCCTTAAGAATGAGATCAGCCGGTTGGAGCAGCGATTCACAGAGAATAATGCCCGATTGATGAACCTGACGGGGAATATTCCGGTGACGATCAACGATACTGTCTGGCCCCTGCAAATGGCTTTGAATCCGGATACCTTGCTTTCGGATTATGAGAGCGGATACCTGAATCAGATCTATCAAACGGAAGTTGACAGGAAGTCGAAGGAAGTGGATGTGGTTTTTAACAAAAAATTGCCCAAACTCTCAGCCGGGTACTATTCCGAAAGTGTTGTGGGAGAAAAGTTCCAGGGCGTACAGGCCGGTATTTCCATTCCCCTTTGGGAAAATGCCAGGGCGGTTAAAACAGCCAAAGCAAAAGTGATCTATGCCCAATCGGATGCCGAACGCTTCTGGCAGGAGAAGGAAAACGAGATCAGGCAGAAGTACGATCAATTGCTAATGCTACAGGACCGGGTAAAGGATATGGAACAAGTGTTATCGGAATCGAATGATGAAGCATTGCTAAGACAAGCCATGGAAGCAGGGGAAATTACCTTAACCGATTACTATTATGAATCGGACTTTTACTATCAAACCCTGGTGAGCTTGCTGGAATTCAGGAAAGACTTACTTTTGCTGGAGGCTGAATTGAGGAAGGTATATTATTGAGAGTATTGCCACAGATTACACTGATTTGCACAGATAATTGGGAAAGAAAAAAATTAGTGTTAATATTTAATCTGGGTAATCTGTGCAATCTGTGGCTAATAAAAAATCTAAAATTTGTACAATGAAATTCGGAATTATCTTAGAAACCAAAGAATACGAAAAAGCCTGGAATGCTTTCCGGTTTGCCATTACGGCCAGAACCCAGGGAAATGATGTAAAAGTTTTCCTGATGGGAGAGGCAGTGGAATGCGAAGGTTTGATCCACGAAAAATACAACGTTGCCGAGAAACTGGAAGAGTTTTACGAAATAGGTGGTGAGATCATGGCTTGTGGCACCTGTTTAAAATCCCGGAAACTGGAGGCATCAGAAGCATGCCCCATGTCGAATATGGTGGACTGCCTTAACATGGTGGAATGGGCCGACAAAGTGATCACTTTTTAATCACAAACGACCTTTAACTTCCTAAGGTATCTTGTTGTTGGGTGTAAAAAAATCAATACAATCTGTGTCATTTACAGCGTTTAAATAATCTGTGTTAATCTGTGAAATATGTGGCTAAAGAAATAAATGAGTCAATATGAAAACATTAGCAACAAAATCAGTGATAACCTGCCCCGAGTGCGGCTTTCAAAAGGAAGAAGTAATGCCCACCGACACCTGCCTGTTCTTTTATGAATGCATAAACTGTCATGTTTTGTTAAAACCCAAAAAAGGCGATTGCTGTGTGTTTTGTTCGTATGGTTCAGAGAAGTGCCCGCCGGAGCAAACTGGATGTTGTGGGTAGTAATTCCTCGATATTTTAATTCATCCGATGACTTCAAGTCATCGGATGATTAATAGATCTATGTAATCGGATGATTAATAGCACTATTTCATCGGATGAATCTCATATACCTTTGCCACATTGACAATTTTAACAATTTGGTTCTTTTTTTGTTAGTGATATTTAAGCGCTAAATAATTTATCACTAAATAATCAAAAATGAGAACTATTCAATTATTATTTGTATTGATGTTTGCAGCAACATCAACCCTTATAGGACAAAACGAGGCTGCACCGATGCATAATGCCAATGATATTTACATTTCAAAGCAGGTGAACGGAACCATGGACGAGGTTTATCATAAAGTTGTTGAAGCTTTAAAAGCTGAAAAATTTGGTGTGATTACCGAAGTGGACATGGCTAAAACGCTGAAATCGAAAATAGATGTGGATATTGAACCCTATATGATACTGGGTGTTTGCCACGCAGGATCGGCTTATAAAGCCTTACAGGCCGAACCGAATATTGGCGTGTTTTTACCATGCAAGGTAATTTTGAAACAATTGAAAGAAGGGACTATTGAGGTGGTTGCAGCCAACCCAGAGATGATGATGAAGATGCTGGGGAATGAGAAACTGGATGAAACTGCCGGCGAAGTTGCCGATAAACTCAGCAAAGTAATAAAGAGTCTCTAAAAAAATAAAACAGCATTATTCGAAATAGAGTAATGCTGTTTTACTTTATTGCTTAAAAATTATCTTGCTAAAACCAACTTCCTGAAATTTCCCTCATTCCACAAGTCCATCATTTTTTTGAAATCAGGATAAAACTCTTGCGAGATTTCGGTTTGTTTGATCAACAGCATCCTTTTAACGGTTATTTTATTTCCCTTTTGCTGGGTTGATAAAACAAGTTCACCAAAAGGCGTTTTCATTTCAGTGAGCTCTATCGGGTTCACCAACCTCGTATTATCAGGTACTGAAATATCATAGCTGTATTGCTCATTAATTACATCCGGAACCTGGAAAGGAGTATTTCTTTCGTTACTCAAATAATTGATGTGCCAGGCTGAGGTTCCATTTTTATTTTCGGGTAATTCGAAAAAGTAATAGTTAGCCTGCTTATGCAATGGTTTTTTAGCCATCACTTTTAAATTGCAAAGTGAGCGATATTGCGCGTTATTGATGATTTTTGCATCTGCAATTTCCTTTCCGGTAAAGCCCGAAATTATATCTTTGGCTGCTGCGCTATCATTTTCCAGTTTGTAATACGGATTCATCGCTTCGGTTAATAAAAACTCAATGTTGCCGCTACATTTCATAGAATCATCAAGGATAAGTGTGCCATTTGTAACCACTTTATTTTCAAATTTTGCAGCAATGTTTTCATAAGCAGGTTTATCCGGACGAAGCGTGATTAAAGTGTTTCCATTCATTTCAAACACCTTGTTTTGTGATGCTTCATGTGTAGCCGACAAATACATTTGCTCCAGTTCCCTGGGACTTGCCTGAACAAGCACTTCTCCGATCAGGGGCAAGCAGCCAATCTCAGGATCATAGAAATGGGTAGGAACAACCAGAACCGGATCGGCATTGATACCAGCATCTCTGAGCAGGGCGGTCAGTAAATAGCTTTTCTCAAAAGCAGTTCCACCGTTACTTTCCCAGGTTTCGATGGGTGTGCGAGAACGATAGCCATTATAATAGGGTGATACGTTGTAATTGTTTACATCCTCGGCCACAGCTTTATTAAGCTTAAGAATAAAAGGCAGGTCATATTTATTTTCCTTCCGCAATCCGGTAACCATTTCCTCCATCTTTTGATTAGATTTATCCGTTGGCATCATCTTATCATAAGTGGCATTAAACGCTTCTTCCCAGGTCAGGGTGCTGAATATCAATCGGGGCAGGTGAGAGTCGTGTGCCGGTTGATGACTTTCATGACTCAATTCTGCGAGTCCGCCAAAGGTGAATTTGTAAATTCTATAGTTACCTTGTTCTTCAATCTCAGGGGCTGTTCTCAGGTTGAATACTTTGTAATGCAGCGTTTTGCTAACCGGTATTTTTATAATAATCACTTTTTTCTGAACGGGTGAACTTTCCGGCAGAATTTCGTCGGCCATTAAGCCTGGAAGGTAGCCAGCTTCAGTATTAATTGAATAATCCAGCTCAATTACCGCCCCGATTTCAGTTCCGGGATGGGTCACAACCATTTCACGCAGGTAATTATAGTATGGTGCATCACTTGCAAACCCTGGTAAAACCTCATTAAAAGAATTAAAAGGACCTTCGGTGACTTTACCATCCTTGTGGGTCGTTTTCGATTCATTGATTTTCAATTCCTGGTGCTCCGGATTGTAAACGATAAAAGTTTCGCCATACAGCCGATTAAAGCTAAAATGGGTATTGAGCTCAAACTTTTTATAGTAATGATAATCCTGTGAGCCATCTTCATTGAGCGTATACTCCTGCACAATTTCAATAAAGGTAGCATCATGTTTTGCCTCTTGCGCAAACATTACATTACTCAGGATCAGCAATAAAATTGGAAATATATTTTTCATCATTATGATTTTTGTGGTTTTTTAGAAACTGGATTTTTTAAGAATTACCGGTTCTTCAGCAATCTTATTCTGCGACACAACGGCACTTTTGAATGAGCCCCAATCCTCAGGATCGTAAATCCGTTTTTTAAATTTCATATTTTCCGATACGGTTAGTTGATCGCCTTCCACATAAAAAGCACCCTTGAAAGTGGCTCCTGTTCCGCTCATCAGCTCGGTTGAAGGCAGGTAAACGGTTTCAACTTTATAAGGTAACTGAACCGTTTCAGATAGCTGTACCTGACGTGAGCAACGATCTCTAAACTGGTAAGTCCGTTCCTTAACCGACGTATTCATATAAAGGTGCGACATGGCTCTTTTGAAAATATTGGAAACTACCACAGGTGTGATCAATATCTCATTATCAGTAACAATGGCATAACCGGGAATTTCGTATTTGATAATAATTTTAAGGTTGGCGTTTTGATAATCCATCGGATCTCCATAATCGGCTGAGATGATCTTAGCCCGCGGCTGAACGGATATTAACTCCCTTTCAAGGTTTTCTTCCCAGGTAGTTCTGTAGGCGCCGGTAAAAATCCGCCGGATGGCAGCGTCGGACTGTCCTTCAGCCTCAAGAGTAAATTCACCGGAGAGGGTTCCGTCTTCGCTCAAACTAGAAGTTCCGTTTATTTTCAGGTAGTGATTTTCAGGTGGTGAAATGGGGGTGATCATCAGGTCAGCACCTTCAGGAACGCCCATCAGGTAATTTTGCTGTTGTTCCAAACTCGACCATAATTCGCGAACGAAAGGCACCCATGTGGGATCGAGCAGATGGTATTTTCCATCCGAAAGTTTTACCACAGTTACGGAGTGATTGAATTGATCGGCTGGTATCCGGTCGATACGCGAACCGGCCATGGTCATGGCGGCATACGATTCAAATCCGGCAGCCCGAAGCATGGTAATCAGCATACCGGCTTTGTCTTTACATACACCACAGCGGTCGCTAAAAGTCATTTCACCTTTGTGCAATGTAAATCCTTCACCTTCTCCCATCGAAATTCCAGAATAGCGAATATTATCTGCCACCCAATGGGTCAATTTTGAAACCGAATCCATTTCATCTTTAGCCCCTTTCAGAATTTCAGCAACTTTCCTGTCAATTTCCGGGGTTGATTCAAAACTTCCAAAATCTTCATTTACGCCATAAAACCAGAGCGACTTAGCAATCCAGTCGGGACTGGTGGAAATCAGCAATTTTGTAAATTCATCTGACTTTGCCACCATATTGGGTTCACTTTTGGGCTCGGTGTAATCCTTTTTGGTAAAGGAATATAAAAATGCATCGCCCACCGGAACAGCCGAAGCCATTACCTCGCCGTTGTAAACTTTGTATTGAACAAGTTTATCTGCAGGGATTTTAGCCTGATACACTTTTTCCTTTACCGGCTGTGAGCTCCAAAACTCAACGATATCGTAAAAATGGCCACGCATGGGGGGGATATACTTTTCATCGTCGATGATCCCATCCAGTAAGAGGGCGTAAGTAAACCCTTTCCTGAATAAATTAACCTCAATGGCATCACCCGGCTCAAGATGGCCTACTTCCACCATTTTTTCACTTGCACCCCAGTAAATGGCTCTGGCCGGGGCCGGATAATCCAATACATTTTCAAGATTCACCTCTTCGATCAAACCTGTATTACGGTAAATTTTTACACCTCTTATTTCCACGTAAGCGGATAAAGGATCGTAACCAATTTTTACCACTGCATTGTCTTTTGCGCCCTTCTCATTCAGAATTTTGGTAAGTTTATGCATGTAAACATAACTCAATCCGGTTTCCTGAACATCCACCATGGTACTGTCGAAGATGATTACTTCCGACTTGCCGGGAAAGTCTTTCTGATCCCCTGCATTTTTAATTTTTGACCAAATTTCGGGATCTGCCTTTAGCTGCATGACGACAGCTAATAAAAGCGATAGCATGAAGAATTTTTTCATAGAAACAACATGTTTTATTAAAACCTGTAAAGCTAATAAATTATCCGGCTTCAAATGGTTTAAATAATTGTATCAAGCTGGAAAAACCCTCTGAAATGTAGTTTCTTGTTATTACGATTGGTTTTGAAATTTTTAATGTGGTAAAGCTTGACAGGATTTAATTAAAAAGTGAATTTTAACAAGACTGTTTTTGATAACTTTTTTAATATAAATTTGTTAGAATACTACTAAAAATAGTATTTTCGCACATTATTTAGTTGAATTTAAAATTACCAAATTTTTAACGATCATGAAATCACACAGAGGTCTACTATTTTTAACAGTAGCAATTTCCATTCTTTTCCTTTCAGGTTGTATGTCAACCAAACTTCCAGATTCATATACCGTTAACCCGGAGGTGTTGGAAGCCAAAGGTGGTGAAGTTGCGTTTACAGTTAATGGAACAGTACCGGAAAAATCTTTCCACAAGAAAGCAAAAGTTGAATTTACACCTTACCTGAAATATGGTGACCAGGTGAAAGAGTTAAAACCTTTCACACTTCGTGGTGAAAAAACCGAAGGTGAAGGAACTGTTATTAATTCAAAAACAGGTGGAAGTTTCACCTACAACGAAACATTTGATTATACTGACGACATGCATGCTTCAGAACTTTTTGTGAATGCAAAAGTTATCAAAGGAAGTAAAGTTCAGGAATTCAATGATATTAAACTGGCTGATGGTATTATCGCAACGTATCAAAATATCGAGCATACTGAAAATGCAATTCTTGCCCCATCAGGATATGAGCGCGAAACCATCATTACAAAAATGGCCACTATTTATTATATGCAAAACCGTTACAATGTTAACTGGAGCATTGATCTGAATAAATCAGACGAAGCCAAAGCTGCATTGAATGAAGTTTATGCTTTCCTGGAGCAGGGATGGGAAATTAAAGACGTAGCTATCGATGCATGGGCGTCACCCGAAGGAGAGATTGATTTCAACGATAACCTCGCTGATGATCGTGCCGAAAGTGCTAAAAAATATATGGAATCCAAAGTAGCTAAATTGACTGATGCCGAAGATGTAAAATATTTGGTTAAAGGTCATGGCGAAGATTGGGATGGATTCATGAAATCAGTTCAGAATTCGGATCTTCCTGAAAAAAGCACCATTCTCAATGTTGTAAATTCACAAAGCGATGTTTCAAAACGCGAGCAGGAAATGCGCAACATGACTGTAATTTACAAAGAAGTTGCTGATAAAATTTTGCCTCCCCTGCGTCGGGCTGAAATTAAAGTTAGCTGCTACGAACCGAAACGTACTGATGAAGAAATTGCTCAACTGGCAGTTACCAGTCCTGATTCTTTAACTTATGTTGAATTGCTCCATGCCGCAACATTAACTGAAGATCACCAGGCTAAATACAACATTTACAGAGCTTCATTCTCTAATCCTAACCGCGATTGGAAAGCATATAACAATGCTGCTGTTGAAGCTGTTGAAATGGATATGATCAGTGATGCTTCCAACTTACTCATGCAAGCTGAAAAACTTTCGAAAAACAATGGTATGATCGAAAACAATATGGGTGTTGTTGCAAGTCATACGGGTGATTATGCAAAGGCTGAAGAACATTTTCTGAATGCCCAGAAAAACGGCGAAGATGTTAGCTACAACCTTGGTGTAATGGCTATCCAAAAAGGTGAATACCAGAAAGCACTCACCTATTTTAAAAATACAAAATGTGATCACAATGTTGCTATGGCGCAGATGTTTACTGACAATATGAAAGATGCCATGACCAACCTCAAATGTGCTCCTGTAAGTGCCAATACTTATTATATGCTTGCAGTTTACGGTGCACGTACCAATGATGGTGATATGGTATTTGAATATCTCGGAAAAGCAATCGGAATGGATGCTTCAATGAAAGAAAAAGCAAAAGAAGATCGCGAGTTCCTGAAATATTTCGATAACGAAGCTTTCAAAAGTCTGGTAATGTAATTTAACATCCAACTAAATATAAAACCCTGGTGAAGTTCACCGGGGTTTTTTTATACTTACAGGATTCATTTTTTACTATTTTTACCCAAATCACTAAAATCATCTCCTCATGTTGAAGTTATATGATGAAATTCCTTCGCTGGACCTCAACGACTTTATAAAAGGTTCAGTAGCTCAAAAAGCTAAATTTGTAAACCAATTGGGTGAAGCCTGGACAAACATTGGATTTGTAGCTTTGAAAAATCATGGACTTGATGAATATGACCGTCAGCGATTGTACAATGCAGTTGAAAAGTTCTTTCAGCAATCGGATGAAGTAAAGCAACAATATGAAGATCCCGAAATACAAGGCCAGCGCGGTTATATTGGTAAAATGAAGGAACATGCCAAGGGTTTTGAAGCTCCCGATCTCAAAGAATTTTATCATATTGGTCAAAAACTGGATCCGAACGATCCGGATACCCTTGCTTACCCCAAAAATATATTCCCGGCTGAGGTACCTGAATTTGCTGAATTGGGAGCGAAAACTTTTGAAACACTTGAGTGTGCAGGAATTGATCTGTTAAGAGCAGCAGCTTTATACCTTGATTTGGATGAGCACTATTTTGATGATAAAGTGAAAAATGGGAATAGCATTTTACGTCCCATTCATTACTTCCCCATTTTAAATCCGGATAGTTTGCCCGCTGATGCAGTTCGGGCAGCCGAGCATACCGATATCAACCTAATTACCCTGCTGATGGGTGCCAGCGCCGACGGATTGCAGGTGTTGCGCCGCGATGGAAAGTGGATCCCCATTACTGCTTTGCCTGAGCAGGTGGTGGTTAATGTGGGCGATATGTTGTCGCGGCTTACCAATAATAAGTTAAAGTCAACCGTTCACCGGGTGGTAAATCCTCCGCGCGAGTTGATGCATATCCCGCGTTTTTCAATTCCGTTTTTTATGCATCCCAAATCGCAAATGGACCTGAGTTGTTTACCTCAGTGCATTGATGAACACAATCCAAAGCAGTTTGAAGATATCACCGCCGGTGAGTATTTAAATGAAAGATTGAAGGAAATTGGGTTTTAATGTTTTCACTTCACAGGATTAATCATTCATTTCACAATACTCATTCTTAACTTCACAGTTTTTCGGTTTCAAAACCACACTGGTCCGCTGTAATTTTGGTTCAAACTTTTAAATGTTAAACTTTAAAAAAAATTTGAACCATGAAAACCTTAATTCTAACAACAGCAATGGTAGTAATAGCTACCCTGACTTTTTCACAAAATGAAAACCAGGTAACAAACAATCAATTTGTACACCAGGGTGAGGATGTAACCGTAGCCATGTATCCAAATAGTGGCGACGCTGTAACAATGATCCTTTCAAAGACTCCTGAAACCAAAATAAAATTGGTGGTAAAGTCGGACAATGATGAAGTTCTTTATCAGAAACAATTTAAAAAAATTGACAACACCCGGGTAAAATATGATATCTCGGAATTTCCATCAGGAGAATACACTTTTGAAGTAGTTCAAGGAAAAGACGTTCTTTATTCACAGAAGTTTTCCAAAAGGGATGGCACCCTGGCCATCGCTGAATAATTAAAAGGGTTAATACCCCGAATTTATTCCAATAACAGTTCTTTGACATCTTTTGCAATATACAAGTAACGGAATTTGTAAATTTGAGCAGTGAAGTACATCAATAGCATGATTAAAATATGATGGGTTATTTGAAAAATCGTGGGATTCGTTGGGGAATATTCCTCTTCCTGGGTATACTATTCAGGTTCCTGCTGGATATTACTTATAGCCTCATGTACCGTAACTACGACTTGTTCCAGTCTTTTGTAAGCTATCTTTTCACCATCATTATAACATTCATTGCTTTAGAGGGCATTTACCAGGTGAAGCTTAAGCTTGATCAAAACATTAGCTGGGAAAAAAATGCGTACCGGAGATTTTTCATGCAATGGTCATTGGGTTTATTAGTAGGCTTATTTGTCGTTTTCGTGCTTCGGTGGTCGTATATTCTCATTCGGAACAATTACACGTTTGTTGCGGTTGTGGATGAACTGATCATGGCGGCCCTTGTGGTTGTTATAATATCGGTATTAACAGTTGTTGAATTAAGCATATACCTTTTGGAGAAATGGCGTTTTTCGTTAGCAGAATTGGAACGTTTTAAAAAAGAAAATGCGGAATTTCAGTTTGAATCTTTGCGATCTCAGGTGAATCCGCATTTTCTGTTCAACAGCCTTAATACCCTATCATCACTCATATACAACGACCGCGAAAAAGCCGAAATATTTATCAGGGAATTATCAGATGTATACCGATATATTCTGGAAAACCGAGGAAGCGAACTGGTGCTTTTCGAAAGGGAACTTAAGATTGCCCGCTCATACCTGTTTTTACTCGGTTTGAGATTTGAAAAAAACCTGATGGTGGAATGGCAAATTGAAAAGAAAGCGGAATCGAAACTGATTGCTCCATTAACCTTGCAGTTGCTTATTGAGAATGCTGTGAAACACAATGTTATTTCTCGAAAAATGCCTTTGACTTTAAAGATTGAAGCAAACGAAGATAAATTGACCGTGAGAAACAATTTGCAGCGCAAGGAAATAAAAGAGTACAGCAGTAAACTTGGCCTTAAAAACATTCAGAGCCGTTATTCGTTCTTAACTTCCGGAATTGTGGACATTTATGAAACCGATTCGGAGTTTGTTGTAAAAATACCATTAATCAATCCCTCATGAGAGTTCTGATAGTTGAAGATGAGCCTTATGCTCAAAATGAGCTGAAACGATTGCTTGCCAAAACCGGGAAGGAAATTGAGATTTTGGATTGCCTTGATAGTGTGGATGAGGCAGTGGAGTGGTTCCAGCTAAATGATGAACCCGATCTGCTTTTCCTGGATATTCAACTTAGTGATGGATTGAGTTTTGAGATTTTTAACCAGGTGAAATTTAAAACCCCTGTAATTTTTACAACAGCTTATGATGAATATGCCATTCAGGCTTTTAAATTGAATAGTATTGATTATTTGCTAAAACCCATAAAATCGGATGAGCTGGAAGCTGCACTCGAAAAATTTTCGGGGTTAAGCGAACAATATGGGAAAAAAGAAAGGCAGGGACTGAATATGGAGCAGATTGAGCAATTGCTGCAAATACAGCATACCAAATACAAAAATCGTTTTATTGCAAAAGTAGGAGATCAAATTAAACACATTGATGTAAGTGATGTAGCGTATTTCAGGGCCGAGGATAATGAAGTAATGCTGGTCACCAGGTCCAATCAGCGGTATATCGTTGATTATTCCCTCGAACAATTGGGGAGGCTTGTTAGTCCGGAAGCATTTTTCAGGATAAACCGATCGTACATCGTTACCATCAATGCAATTAAAAAAATAAGTAAATACTTTAACAGTCGATTACATCTTGAGCTGGAACCTCCCACTGATGAAACAATTTTGATCAGCCGAATAAAGGTTCCTGAATTTATGAAATGGGTTGACCAATGATGAAATCAAGAGGAAATATTATTTTAACTTTAATGGCAGCGTTGCTGTTGCTATCATCCTGTCATAAGGTGGTTGTAAGGGTGGATTCCATTCCGGAAAATTCGCCTAAAAACCAACCCATTTTTATTACCGGTAATTTTAATAACTGGGATCCGGGTGAAGCACGTTTCCGGTTAATCCCAAATGATGATGGATCCTATTCCGTGGTGCTTCCGGCGGGATTCGGAACCATTGAATATAAATTTACACGTGGCGACTGGACTACCGTTGAAAAAGATATATGCGGATACGAAATTGATAACCGCACCTTGATTTTAGGCGAACAGGATACCATTACCAACCAGATTCAAAGCTGGAATGATATGGACCCGATTAACTGCCCGCGGCTTACCATTATCCTGGATAGTGTGCCCAAAGATACTCCGGAAGATGAAGTAATTGCTCTTGCGGGAAATTTTAATGCCTGGAATCCTGATCAAAATGCTGTGCTGAGGAAGGATAGCTCAAGCGGGAAATATTCATTGACCATCGACAGAATGCCTGGTGTTAGTGAGCTCGAATTTAAAGTTACCAGGGGCAATCTTCAAACCAGTGAGTCGGATGAGTTTGGAAATAATGTGGCCAACAGAAAAGTACAATTTGGGGTTAAAGATACGGTTCGGTTATCGGTAGATGGCTGGGTGGATAAACCTTCTGAAGAAAAATCAAACCGGGTTGTTTTTATTATCAAGGACATGCCTAAAACCACACCCCTGAATGATTATATTTATCTGGTAAGTAATCTTAATAACTGGACACCTGACGATAAAAACTATATTTTTCAGAAAAACAAAAACGGCCAGTATTTTTATCCCTTCCCCAGGAAGAAGCAGTATATCGAATACAAAATAACACGTGGCGACTGGTCAACCGTTGAAGTTGACCGTTATGGATTTGAAATTGCCAACCGCGTTACCAATCTCGAAGCCGAAGATACCGTTTACCTTTCAATAGGTGGATGGAAGGACCGGAACTATATCAATGATCAGGAAGTAACCATTGTGCTCGGTGAGCTGCCCGAGACAACTCCCGATAATTCGGAGTTTTACCTTGCCGGAGATATCAATGGCTGGAATCCGCACAAACGAAAATTCAGGTTTGAACAAGACCTTAAAGGACGATATTATCTTAATGTGCCTCGCAGGGGATATGCTTTAAACTATAAAATTACCCGGGGCGACTGGTCAAATGTGGAAGTGGATAATTTAGGTCAACAATTTGAAAACAGGCAACTGTTTTTCCAGGACGCAGATACGGTATTAATTGACATTGTTAACTGGCTCGATCTTCCGCCACTTCAATTGGATCACCTTACCATTGTAATTGACCAAATGCCGCCAAATACACCCGCAAATGCCAGTATTTACCTGGCTCCCGATTTTAATGGCTGGAACCCCGAAGACCGGAACCTGATCTTCGACAGGCTTCCCGATGGCCGGCCATATATTACCATTACAGGAAAAAATCAGGGCTTCGAATACAAGGTTACCCGTGGAGGTTGGAACCGTGTGGAAGTGGATCAAAATAGTGGTGATATTTCCAATCGCTCAGCCGTTTATGGCTTTACCGATACCTTACACATTCAGGTGCAAAACTGGCATGATAAAAGGTAGCCTGTAGCAGTCATCATTAGTGCCTGACCACCTTTACACTTACTTCAATATCGTCTTTTAAATGGCGTTTAACTGCGCACAAACTGGCAGTGTTAATTACCGCTGATTCATATTTTTCAGGGAAAATAGCCGGAACATGTATTTGGATCTCAATCTGATCGATCAATTTTTTAATTGGGTTGTAATTTTGAGCCTGCGTTAGTTTAATGTCTTCGGCAGGAATACCGCGCTGGTCGCAAAAACTTTTTACATAAATTCCTGCGCAGGTTCCCAGTGATGCCAGGAATAAAGTGAAAGGCTCCGGAAATTCGCCATCGCCACCACCTCTTGGTGATTGGTCAGTTTTAATGATATGTCCGTTTACGTCGGCAAAAACCTGTTTTTTGCCATTAAAAAATATTTCCATTGATTTATTAATTTTAATTGAATCGGTTAATACTATCTTTTACGCTTAAAATAAGTTGTCATGATTTGCCCGCATTCCTTTGCCATAATTCCCGAAATGATTTCAGTTCCGGGATGAAGCATTTTCGTTGAAATGGTTGAATATCCTTTTTTGGGATCTGAAGCACCGAAAACAATTTTACCCATTCTTGACCAAAACAATGCCCCTGCGCACATGGGGCATGGTTCTACAGTAACATAAAGCGTGCAATCTTCCAGGAATTTGGCGCCCAAATGATTGGATGCGGAAGTAATGGCCTGCATTTCGGCATGGGCAGTTACATCAATAAGCTGTTCGGTGAGGTTGTGTGCGCGGGCAATGATCTGATTATTACAAACCACCACTGCACCCACCGGAACTTCATCCCTTTCAAAAGCTTTTTGTGCCTCTTTAAGCGCTTCTTTCATGAAATGCTCATCGGAATAAACGGATAACTTATTTTCTGCCATATTGGGTGCAAAATTACGATATTTGTATTTCAACATTTATAAAGCCTCTTTACAAATAATATTTACCATGAAAAGGCAAGCCCTTTATCCTTCGTTTTTCGCACGATTCTATGATACTATATATCACCAGATGCGCGATTCAGCCGATCACGATTATTTCCTGAACAAAATTAAATCGGTTACGGGTCCGGTGCTTGAGATCGGTGTAGGCACGGGCCGCTTTTTTGCTGATGCCCGAAAACAGGGAGTTGATATTTACGGCATTGATATCAGTCCGGCGATGGTGGAGGTGCTGAAAAATAAGCTGCCTTTCGATGACCATCAACGGATATCGGTGCAGGACATACGAAATTTTACCACGCATTTAAAATACAACCTGGTTATAGCTCCGTTCAGGGTGTTTATGCATTTATTAAATGTTGATGATCAGCTTAAAGCACTCACGCAGGTTTATAATTCTTTAAATGAAGGAGGAACTTTTATTTTTGACCTTTTTATCCCTGACTTGAAAATGCTGATCAATGGCCTGGATAACGTAAAAGACTTTGAAGGAAATTATCAACCCGGAAAACTGGTTCGGCGTTTTGTTTCCATGAAAGCTGATATAGTGAATCAATTAAGTAATGTCGACTTTACCCTCGAGTGGGAAGAAGATGGTGAATTACACAGCGACGATTGGCATACTTCACTTCGGTTTTTCTTCAGGCATGAACTCGAATTGTTATTGCGTTTATCTCCTTTTAAATCATTTAACATATTTGGTGATTTTGAAGAAAATGAATTAAACAGTTCTTCAAAAGAATTTATCGTCCATGCAATTAAGTAGCTTATATCAATCCACTGAATAGGGGTTTCTGTTAATTTGATGTTAAATAAGAAATAGCATCTTGTTTATTGGGTACATTTGTTTTCCCGATACGGAGACCAATGAATAAAGAAAACGACATCGCAATTTTATTTTCGCATTTTTTCCTTTTTAACGTAGCTTAATACAATATTCGACAGCATCAATTTGTATGGTCAACTACGCAAATTACTATTTAATAACTAATAAACTCTAAAATGAAAAAGTTACTTAGATTACTTGTGCTAATGATGCTGATCAGCTCATTTACTTTTGCTCAGGATGATGAATCCGCTACTGATTATAAGATGTATGAAACCATGTACCTCAAGCCCAAAACCGACAAAATGATGGAACTTGGAGAAGCTTTGGCCAAACACAACCGCACCTACCACAAAGATGATCCATACAAGGTTCATATTTGGATGGCCAATACTGGCCCTCACACCGGCGAGTTGGTTTATGTTATGGGACCCTGCACTTTCACTGACCTGGACAGCAGGCCTGATTCGGAGGAACATACCGAAGACTGGATAAAAAATGTAATGCCTTATGTAAAAGAGGTTAGCGATGGTGAATACTGGAAAATGGATGATAAATTGTCATACAGTCCTGATGGTTCGTTCACAGGCAAGGAAATCTGGTCGGTGTATGATATTAAGCCATTCGACAGCTATCGTTTTAAAGCTTTACTCGAAAAAGTGGTTGAGGTATATAAACAAAAAGAATATCCCAATTATTTTGAAGTATATTTTAATCAATTTGACAGTGACAATGGACGTGATGTAGCAATAGGCTTCGGATTCCCGAATTATGCCTTTTTTGATGAGGATGACACTTTCTGGAAAGATTATGAAGATGTGCATGGAGAGGGCTCAAGATGGAAATTTTTTGAGGAATTCCGTGATATTGTAAATAATTCATACGACGAACTATCGGAGTACATCCCCGAATTGAGTAGTGAATAATCAAGGAATCAAATACTGAAAAGGGCTGGCTTCTTCCGGCCCTTTTTCTTTTTTTACATTTCATTATTAAGTATATGTTGACAATGCCCTATTATCAATTAATATTTCTTGTAATTTGCTATTTTTGTAAATAAAAAAATGACTTTTGATTTTGCAGAAATAGAACAGAAAAAGGTATTGTGGAAAGATTCCTTAATAATTAAGGGAGATTCAAGAGAAATGGTGAAAAAATTACCTAATAACTTCTATTCTTGCTGCGTTACAAGCCCACCCTATTGGGGAAAACGTGACTATGGTTATAATGGACAGATTGGTGCTGAAAATGAAATGGATCAATATATTAAAAACCTTGTTTCTATTTTCAATGTAATAAAAAATAAATTAAAGGAAGATGGAACGCTTTGGTTAAATATTGGCGATTCCTACACGAGTGGAAATAGAACTTGGAGAGCTGAAGATAAAAAAAATCCTGCAAGAGGGATGTCCTTCAGACCCCCTACTCCAATTGGATTAAAACCAAAAGATTTAATAGGCCTACCTTGGAGAATTGCTTTTGCATTGCAAGAAGAAGGATGGTATCTAAGATCAGACATTATTTGGTATAAGCCAAATTGCCAGCCTGAGTCTGTAAAGGACAGACCAACTCAATCACATGAATATATTTTTCTGTTTTCAAAAAATGAGAAATACTTCTATGATTTTGAAAGAATCAAGGAGCCAACTGCGAATAAAAAAACCTTTAGAAATAAAAGAACAGTTTGGTCAGTAAATACGGAGCCTTTTCCCGATGCACATTTTGCTACATTCCCAATTGAATTAATAAAACCAATTATTGAAGCATCTTCTTTAAAAAATGGATTTGTTTTAGATCCTTTTTTTGGAGCTGGGACAGTAGGTGTTGTATGTAAAATGTTGGAAAGAAAATTTCATGGCATTGAATTAAAAGATGAATATATTGAAATCTCTAAAAAAAGGATAAACAATGTCAGATAATTACCCTATTCTATCTCCTGATTTGCAATTAAGTTTTTACTATCGATTAAAATCAACAAAGGGGTTATTCTTTCACGAATCACTTAAGCAAACGATTAAAAAACTAGAAATAAAAGACATTGATTCTGAACTGTCGAAATTTGTCACATCTGTCAGTTTGAAAAAGCTTGCCGAACTCTCTTTGCGTGGAGAAGCAATTTTCCCAATACCTTCTGTACTTAGAAAGAATCCCTATTTACTCGGCTACTATAGACTACTTTTCGGATTTTCACAAAAAGAATTTTATTCAAAGGGTCCCTTTGGGCTATTTAAATTAATGGAAGTGAATGGGATTTTAACCAATAAGGCAGATTTTAATTTGGACAAATTATGTCGAAGTTTAATTAGCACGGCAGATGTTCTTGTAAAAGAAATGGATGAATTTTCATTGTCTATTATATCTGAATTGCAATTACTAACATTCGGTCCTCAATTAAGGGGGTCAAAGAATAATGAATATGGTCAATTGGCGACGCAAAAGACTTTCAATATTATTAAAGAACTGGTTAAGAATTACATTATCTCATCAACCCCAAATTCTATTGAAATTAAAAATGACTCTGGTAGGAATGTTTCAATAGCTTTTTCAGCGGACCCAGACATTGAAATTACTGAAAAACTATCTTCAGAAATGAGGGGATTAATTTCTATAGAAATAAAAGGAGGAAGAGATATATCAAATATTCATAATCGTATTGGCGAAGCGGAGAAAAGTCATCAAAAGGCTAAAAAAAGAGGTCACATTGAATTTATGACCATACTAAATGTTGAAATAGACTACAAATCACTTAGGGATGAATCTCCGACTACAAGTCATTTTTTCAACTTAGATAAATTATGGGATAATAATTCATCAGAATTCAGCCGATTCAAGGATATTTTGTCATCTGTAATGAGTATCCATTTGTAAACTTCCTATGTCATTTTTTTAAAGAATATTTGATGTTTTTAATATTTGAATAGGATTTCAAATATCTTTTTCCACAATACCTACTGTCATAATTCGAAATCTTTGTGACATCTTTTCTTATCACATTTTGATGAGTTTAAAATTATCTCCATAGGGCAGCCTTACCTTCAGCGCAATATATTACCTTTGCTTACCCTAAAACATTTCATCAAAGGTTTGTTATGTCGAAAACCGGGAAAATAATCCTGTTCATTTTGTTAATACTCGGGCTTGCTGCAGCAGGTTATTGGGGTTACCGTTACTTTGTGCAAAGTCAAAAGTCAAATGTTCCGGTACTTTCTGCTGTCTCTCCCTCTGCCGTTTTCTTTATCGAAACGGCAAATCCTCCGGGTGCTTTATCAAGCCTGAGCAGCTCCGACTTGTGGAACCATTTTCTACAGCTTGAAGGTATTCATCAGTTTGAGCAACAATTTCATTTGATTGATTCAATTACAAAAACAAATCATGATGTACTATCCTATCTGTCGGCCAGTAATCTAATTATCACAATGAACCCGGATGAGCAAAACAGACTGGTGCCGGTAATTTTATGTGCCCATTCAAATCCGATTAAAGCATCATCCGTTGATAATTTATTTGCTAAAATTGTTGGTACGGAAAGCATAGTCATGGAAAAGATGTATAAAAATGCGCCCATCAAAATTGTAAATATCCCCAGACAGAATACTTTTTTTTATTATTCATTTTATCGTGGAATTTTTGCCGGTTCACTTTCTGAATCTTTGATCATGGAAACCATCAATCAAATTAATGAGGGGGAGGAACTGTCTTCAAATCCTACATTCAGACGAGTTCGGGAAACAGCCGGACATAATGTAGATGCAAATCTGTATGTAAATGGACCTGGTTTTGGGAAATGGTTGCAGGGGCTTTCATCTGTCAGGTACAAAGGTGCTTTCGCCGAATTAACGAGGTTTTGGGATTGGACAGAGGCGGATATTGTGGTTAATAAAGATGAATTGCTCTTAAATGGCTACTCCGTTGCTGATGATGAAAATTCGAGGTTTATAAACTGTTTTAAGCAGGATCCGCAGGATATAACCATTCCCGAAGTTTTGCCAAATACCACAGCTTACATGTTGCACATCGGTCTTGCTGCTTTTGATAAATTTTATGTTCGTTTTATTAAAAGCCGTTCCGATTCAACGGAAACGCTAGAAGCTTTAAAGAAATTAAATGATCAGTTCGGCATTGCTCCTTATGATGAATTTATTTCATGGATCGGATCAGAAGTTGCTATTGCCGGCATCAACGGCCCGTCCGACAGAATTGATCCGGTGGTGGTGATCAGGGCTACGGATATATTAAAGGCAAGAATTTCGCTGCTTGGTGTGGCAAAAAAGGTTGACAAACGTAAACTTGCCAGAACTGAGGAAATCAACTATGAGGATTATAAAATTTATAAGCTCAATTTACCCGAGTTTAATGATGTTTTATTCGGATCGTTATTTTCGGTGGTGGATGAAAACTATTTCGTTTTGATCAAAGACTATGTGCTTATGGCAAATTCACCTGAAGTACTTCAGGCGCTTATTGATACTTTTTATAAAGGCAAAACCCTTGCCGGGGATCTGAATTATCAAACCTTTTCGAATAATATCTCTTTACGATCCAATATTTTCCTGTACAGCAATATCCGTAAGTCTGCTGATAACGCACCAAAGCTCTTTCGGGCGCCTTTCAGTGATTGGCTCGAAGATAATTCCGGAGCCCTTGGAAATCTTGAAGGCCTGGCCCTGCAGCTAAGCTTTATCAACCAGATGTTTTATACCAATATTTACCTGAAATACAACCCGGATTACAAACAGGTTAATCCTTCAAGCTGGGAGTTTGAAACAGAGGGGAAAGTGGTTGGCAGGCCGTATATGATCAGAAATCACCGGAATAATAAACTTAACACCATTGTTTTTGATGATCTTCATAATATGTACCTGGCCGATCATATCGGTAAGGTTAAATGGAAGCTCCCGCTCATCGAAGCTCCTTTGAGTGATTTGATTTCGGTGGATTATTTTGATAACGGGAAAAATCAATATCTATTTAATACGCAAAACTATGTGTATATCGTGGATTTAAATGGTGATTATGTTGCTGATTTTCCAGTTCGGTTGCCCCAAAGTGCCATTGGGCCAGTTGCCTGTTTTGATTATGACAACAATAAGGATTACCGATTTGTGATCCCGTTGAACGACAACAGGATTTACAATTTTGATAAGGAGATGAAGCTGGTGGATGGATGGAATAAAATTCAGGCGAGGGCTGCGGTTCTGCAGGCAGTGGAGCACCTTGTAGCCAACGAAAAGGATTATTTTATTGTTAAAGATGTAAATGGAAATGTGCTTATTACCGACCGAAGGGGAGAGGAGCGGATATCATTGGGCAACAAGGTGGAGGTTTCGAAAAACAATAAATTTTACCTGAACAAAACCAACTCCAACGGGATTTTTATCACTACCAAACCGACAGGTGAACTTTTGTATTTTTCTGAAAATGGGGCTACCAAATCTACCAGTTTTGGTAACTTTTCTCCCGATCATTATTTCTTCTATTTTGATTTTAATGGTGATGGTTCGGATGATTTTATCTTTATTGACGGAATGAAATTTATCGCTTTTGATCGTTTTAAAAAAGTAATACTTGAATACCACCTGCCGCAATCTGTTGAAATAACTCCACTGATTTTTAAATCACCACTTGGGGAAACGGTAATTGCAATTGTACTTCAAAAAAGCGGGGAGATAATATTTTTAAATTCAGCTGGACGCATTTTTGAGAAAGAAACCCTTACTAGTACTGCCGGGGTAGCCATTGGAGGTATCAATGATGATTCTGACATGAATGTAATTGTTCCTAAAGAGAAAAAGGTTTGGAATTATCAGCTTGAAAGGTAAAATTTAGAAAGATCCGAATTTTAAAGCCAAACTGAATGTAAGGTCCGAAAGATCATTGTTTCTTACATGAACAAGGTCAGTTCCTGAAATAAATCGGTAGGTGGCTCCAAAATCAAGCCTGAAAAATCTGGTCATGTTCAATTCAAGGCTGACGCCCGGCTCAACAACAAAAAAGGCGCTGCTTTCCACAAAATCATAGGTGTTAAATTCCGTTAGATCAATTTGATTTGGATCCTGTGCAATTTCTGCTCCCACCGAAGTTCCACCTGCTCCAATGATAATAGGGAACGAAAGGTGAACAGCTTTCTTCGGCATGGCAATAAACTCCAGTAATAAACCGCCGTAACCCATATCAAGCCTGAGATTTCGCGTGGAGTCAACCATATTTCCATTTGCGTCGAGCAAGGGTTCGGAATAATAAAAATTATTGTTGGTAGTTAAACCATAACCTGCACCTCCCACTACAAAACGATGCCCGATAATCCAGCCGCCACGGCCTCCCATTAAAAGGCTCATGTTGTTATTTACATTCCCAAGTTTTAGTTCAGGAGCTCCATATCCTCCCGATGAATAATCAGAGCTGAATATGGTTTTAAACTCTTCTTCCCCTTCCTGTGCATGTGCAAAAAGCGAAAATGCAGGTATAAGGAGTGTTATCATGATCAACCTTATCATATTTCGTGCTTTAGAAATTAGTGTACAAATTTATACCGCATACCATATTTTACAGGGTTGTTTCTGACGAACTTTAATTTTTACCGACTGAAATGTTATGTCGGCCCCTGATTTAATCAATCCTGTTTCCGGCCAATTACTTCATAAACTTTGATTTTATCCCTTTTGCCCTTTACATTAACAGCTTCCCATTCACGGGCCTCAATCAGATTTTTAGTTTTTTCAAATACCAGGTCGCGGATCAATATCCTGTTTGGATAGTCTTTCGTCAGGGTTTCAATTCTTTTGCCCGTATTTACGGTGTCACCGGTGATGGCAAATTCAATCCGCTCTTCCGATCCCAGGTTACCGATAACCACTTCACCATAATTGATCCCAATCCCTGCCTGTATTTCCGTTTGAAACCGATCCTTGTATTTATTATTGAGTTCTTGCAGCGCTTCAATCATTTCGATGGCTGAAAAAACCGCATGCTCTTCGTTGTTTTCCTGGGCGAGAGGGGCACCGAAGGTGGCAAATATTTCGTCTCCAACAAATTGGGTGACCGTGCCGTTATATCTTTTCACAATCCTGGTCATGAGGCTGTAGTAATCATTCAGGAACGAAACTACCTCTTTCGGAGTAAGCAATTCACTCATGGGTGTAAATCCTCGAATATCGCAAAACAGCACAGCCACTTCCCTCGACTCGCCTTCAAAAATAGATCCCTCTTTTTGGTTCAGGGCCTTTTGAACTATCGTTTCCGGAACATATTTCATAAAAAGTTTAAGGGTTTTCTCCTGCTCTTCCACCTTTTGCTGAAGCTGCGAAACCAGTGATTTATTCCTCGTTTGCAAACTGTATATTTGCCTCGCATTTTCAATGGTCATCCGCAATTCACGCTCATCCCAGGGTTTGGTAATATACCTGAAAACCCTTCCTGTGTTAATGGCCTCCACAATGGCTTCCACATCACTGAAACCGGTTAATATCATCCGGATCGGATCGGGGTAAACGGGCAATATTTTCTCCAGGAACTGAATGCCCGTCATTTCGGGCATGCGCTGGTCGGTAATGATGAGATGAATATCGTCGGTATGCATGATCTCCATCCCGGCTTTTCCGCTTATGGCAGTAAAAACATTGTACTCCCTGCGAAAAGTAGCTTTGAATGAAAACAAGTTTTGTTCTTCATCATCTACATATAAAATATTGAATTCTTTTTTTTCCATATCCTAAAACCTGGTTTAGTTATCGTTCAAGCCAATTTAAAAACTCCGACACTTTGGTTCTGCTAATTAAAACATCATCTTCCACTTCTGGTTTTAAACCTATTTTCAATCGGCTGTTAAAATATTTATCAATGGATTCGATGGCATTTATGTTGGCTATATATTTTCGGTTTAATCGGTAAAAGTCATTGGGATTCATAAATTTTTCAATTTGCTCAAGGGTGTAGTTGATAATGTATTTTTTCTGTTCATTAGTCACCAAAAAAGAAACCTTATCTTCCGAAAAGAAAAAGGCAATAGCACCGGCCTCAATGTGCCTGATTTTATCCCCCAGCTTAACTACCAGTCGCGATTTATAGGCCGGTTTGTAAAGTCCTAAAACTTCCTCGAGCTGCTGCTTGCTGAAATACCCTTCATTTTTTGGCTGGCTCTTTTTAAATTTAGCATAAGCCCTGGCCAGGTCTTCCTCCTCAATCGGCTTCAGCAAATAATCGATGCTGTTAACTTTAAAAGCTTTGATGGCATAATCGTCGAAGGCAGTGGTGAAAATTACCGGGGCGGCAACCGTTGTTTGTTCAAAAATTTCAAAACTCAATCCGTCGGATAGCTGAATATCCATAAAAATCAAATCAGGATTTTTGTCTGAGTTGAGCCAATTTAGGCTATCTTCAACGGAGTCGAGGCAGGCCATTACTTCCATTGAATTGTCAATGATATTCAAGAGCCTTTTAAGTTCCTGCTGTGCAAATGGTTCGTCCTCGATAATCAGTACTTTCATTATTATAATTTTTAATCCAGTAATGGAATTTTTACCATAAAATGTTGTTCATTGTTGATGATCTCTACCTTTTTGCCGGTAAGGTAATCATAGCGTTTTCGTATGTTTTCCAATCCAATATGCGACGATCTTTCGGTGCTCGATTTTAGCTGAAGATTGTTCATTACCGTTAAATATTCGCCCGATGCTTCAATGAAAAGTTTCACTGAAAGCGGTTTGGATTTGGAGATGATATTATGTTTGATCGCATTTTCAACCAGTAATTGCAGCACCATGGGCGCTACTTTTTTCACTCTGAAATTTGCCGCGATATCAATATCCACTTCCAGGTTTTGATCGAAACGGGTCTTCAGCAAATAAATATATGATTCGATAAAAGGTAGTTCTTCATTCAGGGTGATGGTGTCGAGATCTTTGTGATCCAACACATACCTGTAAACCTTCGAAAGTTGACGCACAAATCTAGCTGCCCTTTCCTGATCAATAAATATCAGAGAGGAAAGCACATTCAGGCTGTTGAATAAAAAATGAGGATTTACCTGTGATTTTAAGGTTTCAAATTGCGAAATGATATTTTCTTCCTGCAAACCAAAAAGCTGTCGGGCATTTTCAATGGTAATACGCATTTCGCGTTCGTCCCAGGGTTTTGCAATATACCGGTAAACGCCGCCTTTATTAATGGATCCGATTACCGCATCAATGTCACTAAATCCGGTGATGATCATGCGTATCGTTTCAGGGAAACGCTGATTGACTTTTTCCAGGAATTCAACGCCGGTCATTCCAGGCATTCGCTGGTCCGACAATACCAGGTGTACCTCGTTATCAGCCAGTACCCTGAGGCCTTCATTGCCATCCTGGGCCGTTAGTATTTTATAGTTGCGCCTGAAGGTTGCCCTGAATGAAATCAGGTTGTTAACTTCATCGTCGACATATAATATGGTAAAATCCTTTTTCTCCACTATTTCAGGATTTTGTTGTTTGAACTATGGGTAAAGTTATAATAAATTCGGCTCCCTGCCCCGGATTGCTCTTCACCTCAATGCTCCCATTATGTTTTTCAATAATCCCATAGGAGATTGACAGCCCGAGTCCTGTGCCTTTGCCAATGTCTTTGGTGGTATAAAAAGGTTCAAAAATCCTTCGCCTGGTGCTTTCCTGCATGCCTGGACCATCATCACGAATAGATATCACAACTGATCTTAAATTTTTGAGGTATGAAGTTTTTATCCAAACCTGGCCTTTGTTTTCGATGGCTTCGGCAGCATTATTCAGGATATTCATAAACACCTGGTTTATTTTACCGGGTATGCACTCCACTTTTGGAATAGCCCCGAAATCCTTTGTGACTTCAATCCGGTTTTTAATTTTGTTTTTGAGCAACATCAGTGTTGATTCAATGCCTTCATGCAGATCCACCTCCTTAAACTCATCTTCATCAACGCGAGAGAAATTACGCAACCCCAACACGATCTGTTTGGTTCGGCCAGCACCTTCTTCTATTCCCGCAATGAGGGTTTCAATTTCCTGGTAAAGAAACTCAGGGTCAATCTTATCACTGTATTCGGAAATACGCCGGAGTTCGGTAGCCGGATCGACTGCTTTATGCAGGTCTTTGTATTGTTTACACAGCTCTTTTAGTTCGATCAGGTCGGTTTTTAAGGGGTTTATATTGGATGATACAAAATTGATGGGATTATTGATTTCATGAGCAATACCAGCAGTTAACTGGCCCAGACTGGCCATCTTTTCGGAGTTGATCATTTGCTCCTGCATGGTTTTCATTTTCTCAATCAGGTCGTTGAGATATTCATTTTTACGAACAATTTTTCTTTCCAGGTCATCTCCTACATTCCTGAAAAAGAAAGCTATCAAAAAAGCTACGATCATGATGATCATTACGCTAAAGTAGGGAGCCAGTGCCACATCCTTGTGCCTGGCTACAATAAAGGGTTCATAATTTTGATGGTAATAAATCACCAAAATGAAAAGCAGGAAATTGATGATCAGGTAAGCAAAAACAGTTTTGTTATTCCGGAAAATAAGAACAGGGAACAGGGTGGTGGTAATAAACTGAACCATTGGGATATTGGAGCTGTTGAAACCAATATTGACCACAGTTACCATCACCAGTCCGAAAATTACAAAATAGTGCTTGCTAAAAGTTATGTTTTTATAGGAGTTGAAAATAAGTACCGAACCAAACAAAATCAAGCTCGTAGCGGAAACCGCAAAACCATAAACTTCAAAATGGAATAAGCCCATGAACACCACAAAACTGAACCAAAAAACCATGATAAAACTGATCTGGTTCATTAATTTTATGGCCCGCTCATCAAAGAGCGTCATCCGATCATGGATGCCGATATTTGTTATAAATTTCCAAAGATCTCTTAACATAATTTCATAGTTTAATTCAAATTGTCAGGGATTTGAATAATAAATTCGGAGCCCTTTCCGGGTTCAGAGATCACCTCTATTTTACCGTTATGTTTCTCAATGATGCCAAAAGAGATTGAGAGTCCGAGACCTGTTCCTTTACCAACTTCCTTTGTGGTGAAAAACGGATCAAATATTTTATTTTTCACATTTCGCGGAATGCCTTTTCCCGAATCTGTAATCGTAATTTTAATCAGTCCGTTTTCGTGCCAGGTGCGAATGTCAATTTTTCCTGTATCCGCGATAGCCTCTGCAGCATTGTTAATAATATTCATAAAAACCTGGTTCAACTGGCCAGGGTAGCACATGATATCGGGAATATCGCCAAAATGCTTCGTAACCTCAATTCTTTCCTTGATTTTATTATGCAGAATTAAAAGGGTGCTTTCAATACCCTGGTTGATGTTTGCCACCTTAAGCTCATGTTCATCCATGCGACTGAAATTACGCAGACCCTTTACGATTTCGGTGGTCCTTTGTGCCCCTTCGCCAATGCCATCCAGCAAATGATTGATTTCGCTCAGAACAAAATCAAAGTCAATTTCCTGCTTGAGGTTATTTACTTCATTAAAGTGATCACCAAGTTTGAGTTTTTCGATGATGACATCATATTTCTGCAAAACATCCAGCACATCTTCAATATCCCGCCTGAGGGGCTGAACATTGCCACTCACAAAGTTGATCGGATTATTGATTTCATGGGCTACCCCGGCAGTCAACTGCCCCAAAGAAGCCATTTTCTCCGAATCGATCAATTGTGCCTGCGTTTTGCGTAGGTCATCCAATGCTGAATTCAACTCCTGATTTTTTGAGATCAGTTCATTTTCTGCATTTTTTAATGCGGTAATATCTGTTAACACTGCAACACTTCCGGTATAACCTAACTCCGGATCGATGATCGGTTTTGGGGAAACCATGGCAATAAAAATGGTTCCATCTTTTCTTTTCCACTTAAGTTCATAGGAAGAAAACTTACCGGTTTCGATGCCGTACTGCCTTTCCCTGGTAAACTTATCCAGGTTTTTTCTGTCGCCGTCATCCACAAAATCCGAAGGGTTCCTTCCTAAAATTTCGCTGGAGCTATATCCAAACATTTCGCACAATTTCGGATTTACATAAATGATTATACCATCCTTGTCCTGTACCGAAAAGCCCTCATTCATAGTATCAATCAATTGCCTGAATCGTGCTTCACTTTTTTCAAGGGCTTCCGTAACTTTCAAACGTTCCTGGATCTCAGCCTCAAGGTTTTTATTGGTTTCTCTTAACTCATAGGTTCTTTTTTGAACCTGTTCCTCCAGGCGATCGCGAATGGTTTTTAATCTCCGTGTTCGAATATTCATAAACCACCAAATGATTGCCACCAGGAAAATAAAAAGTAAAAGATAAAACCAAATGGTTTGCGTAAACGGAGGTTTGATGATTATATCAATAGATGCCCCTTCATTATTCCAGATGCCATCATTATTGGCTGCACGCACCCTGAATTTATACTCACCGGGAGGCAAATAGAGGTACTGCGCTTCTGGCGGACCATCAGTGTAATTCCATTTGCTTTCCAGTTTTTCCATAATAAATGCGTAGCGATTTTTTTCAGGATCGATGAAATTAAGCGCTGCAAACCGGAATTTTAATACGTTTTGATTGTGTTTTAATACAATTCGTTTGGTCTCGGAAATATTTGCCGAAAGTACCGTTGATCCGTCGCTGGATATATTAACCGGCTCAAAAAACAACTCAAATCCGGTAATTTGAACGGGCGGGATATAATCATTCCCCTTTACATTTTCAGGCGAAAAGTACGTTACCCCTTCAAAGCTGCCAAAATAGATGGTGCCGTCGGGGCTTTTGTTATAGGAGCCAATATTAAAATCGTCGGTCTTCAGCCAGTTTCCTGTATTGTAAACATTAATGGTGAGTTTATCCGAATCACTTCGTTTCATAACTTTGAATAACCCGTTATTGGAGCTCATCCATAAATTGCCTTCATCATCATCTTCAATTCCATAGATCACGTTATCAGGAAGCCCGTCGTTTTTTGAGTAAACCCTCACTGCATCCGGGGTTTTGGGATTAAACCGAAGCAGTCCTGAATTGTCGGTTCCCACCCAAAGGTCGCCGTCTAAATCCTGTAAAATGGAATAAACGGTAGGATCGGATAATAGCTGGTTATTGTTAAAACAATTGAAGCTGCTGTCGGCCGGGTTAAAAAGGCAAAGGCCTTTAAAGGTTCCCACCCAAATCTGCTCACTGGCATCCTGGTATATTGTATAAACTTCGTTATCAGGGATACTGGCCTCATTTTCACCGGCAGAAATAAAGTTTTTTACCACTTTGCCATTTCTGATCAAAGCAATACCATTATTAGATCCCACCCAAAGAGTACTATCATAGGCATAAAGCAAACAATAAATTTCATCTGCCGGTAGGCCATCAACCTGTTTTTGAACCCGGTAAGGGAAATTGGGATCACCGGTATTAACCAACTGATAAAGCCCTGAGCCAGCCGTACCTGCCCAGAGATTCCCCTGCTCATCCTCTTCCAAACAATAAACAGCTGATCGGCCCAGTTTTTTTCCGGGTTTTTCGGAGGCATTGTAATGGGTATATTTACCCGTGTTTATATCGCAAATACTCAAACCTTTTTCTGAACCAAAGAAAAGATGATCCTGGTTGGTATAAACCGTATAAATTTCATTCCCGGCGGGGCTGTTTACATCGTTGTTTTTATGTTCCAATTGTTCGAAGCGGATCCTGACCTGCTCAATTTTGCTTATCCCGCCTCCGTAAGTGCCGATCCAAATAATGCCGGCTTCATCAAAATAAAGGGTATTGATATAATCACTTGAAATACTTTTAGGATCGGCTGGATCATTCAGGTAATATTCACCACGTTGTGAATCTTTTTTCACTTTTATCAATCCGCCTCCAAACGAGCCAATCCAAATGTTGCCCTTATTGTCCTCGGCCATCGCCTGAATCTCGCTTTTTTGCCTGGTATTCGGAACATCTTCCCGATAAAAAAACCGGGTGAATGAATGATCTGCTTCATTCAAAATATTAAGGCCTTCGTTAGTTGCTACCAAAAGCCTTCCATCTGTTAGCCTTAAAACCTGGTTAATAGTGTTGTTGCTCAGGGTTTTTTCGTTATTGGGATCGTGCTTGAATAGTGTGCTTTGGCCCTGCTCCGGGTAATAATGGATCAGTCCCTGATCTGTTCCAACCCAAATGGATGCATCCTGATCCTCGTAAAGCGAAAATACAGCCGGCAATCCTGGACCATCTTCAATGTTTCTGAAGTTTACCGGGGCAAAGATTTCCTTTTCAAAATCAAAACTATTGAGGCCTTTATCGGTTCCTGCAAACAGGAGTCCGGCGGACGTAAGCAGTGTTGCCCTGACCGTATTATTTGAAACCGAATTTGAATTATCAGGATTATTGATAAATCGTGTAAAATTATCTGATAACCGGTTATACCTGCTCAAACCATTTCGTTCAGTTCCAACCCAAATATTCCCTTCCGGGTCTTCGGTGAGACTTAAAATGAAATTGCCGCCAATGGTACCAGGTAATGAATCATTTCGTGAATAAATTTTTATGGATGTTCCGTCGTACCTGTTTAACCCCTGCTGCGTACCAAACCACATAAACCCCCTGCTGTCTTTCAGTATGCAGGTAACCACCGCTGAAGAGAGGCCGCCTGACACATCCATATGGTCGAAGGTTTCGGAGGTAAACTGCCCCCGGCCGCTGATGCTGGAGAACATAAAAAGCCAGATCCAGAGTATGATATGAGGTAGTTTATATTTCATATCCAAGTTTTAAAAGTTCTTCGGATATCTCCAGGCTCTGCTCCTCCATTTTTACCATATTGATCTCAAATTTCAGTACCATGCTATCCGTTACAAGGAAGCTGATAGTGGCACCTTTTGATGCAAGCCCCTCACGCTCAGCCACAATAAGGACAGGGGCATCACCTATTTTTTCAGCAATTTCGCGAATTTGCCTGCTTTTGGAGGAAGGTATATAGATGATGTTAAACTGTGAGAGGTCATCCTCTTCCGAAATTTCTACGATGGTGATATCCATGCCGTCGGGACCCTTTTTAAGGGATGCCATGAGTTTCAATTCTTCCAAAATCTCGGAGTTCCCATACACACCTATCTTAAATTCACCTGCAAGCTTGTTTTCCGGCCAGTAAATATACCTTGCAAATTTGTATAAATATAATGATTGCGCCCGGTAGTCAACATCCTGCGCTTTTGCTGATGTAGAGAATACCAGTATCATGATCACCGAGGTGATCATCATTTTCACAAGCATTTTATATTTACCGGCAGTGTAAAACATTTACTATAGGCTACTCCTTTTTTATTTGTTTTTCTTTTTGTTTTTAAATGGCAATTTATATTCAACTGTAAACTTCAACTCTCTTGAAGGGCCCGGCAATGGAGGACTTAATCCAAAGTATGGCTGCATATAGGTCACCTTTTTATTGAACAGGTCATTAACTCCTATCCCTGCCGTTAAGCCTTTGGTGAAAAGATTTTGATACCTGAAGAAGAAGTTGACCAGGTAAGTAAACCGGGTTTTGGTAAGTTTACCATCTACATCAAAAGGACCTGGGCCGTAAACGTCAACATCATATCCATAAACACTTCCTATAAAACTTGAATTCAGGTTTACTGAAAAATCCTCGTTGATATAATAAAGCCAGTTAAGGTTAAAACGATGCTGCGGAAATGCCAGCAAAGCTTCGTCATTAACCAACTCACGCCTGCCCGGATCACGGTTAAAAGAACTTACGGAATAAGCACTTATTTTGGGTTTATTACCCACGGAATAATAGGAATAGTTGGCATTTAAAAATCCCCATTTATCCTGGAACCTGAAATCGAGCTCAAAGCCGCGCGTTCCGCTTTTACCAAAGTTTTGGTAAACATACAACCCCGACTGAAAGCCATATATTTCGCGGATGGTTTCATCCTGAAAGTATGTGTAAACGATAGGATCCCTGATGGTCATATCAAAAGCATTCAGGGTGAGAAAGGTTTTATCGCTGAACTGGTATCCGGCTTCTGCTTCAATGACGAGGGTTTTTTCGGGTTCCAATCCACGTCCGACATCATAAACATAGCTCGAATCCGGTGAGATTTTATAATTGCCGTCAAAGGAATAATAAATGTTTCCTAGCGTAGGAATGCGATATGCATCCGAAACGAGGAATTTCAAATGGAACTTGTTGAATTTTTTAGTAATTCCTACACGTGGCGAAAAAGCCGTTTGGTATGAACTCCCGGTTTCAAGACGAGCTCCTGCAAAAAGGTGGAAAATAGGTAATTTAAAAATGGCTTCACCATAAAAGGCCGTACTTGATAAATGATCGGGCGGTGTGCCGGCATAAAACTTAGAAACGGTATCGGCATTAATGGCAATATCATGATAAAAATCGAAACCTCCGAGTAGGTTTATCCGATGGTTTAAATTGTAATTTGCATCCACCCGAAACCGGAACCTGGTAGTGGCAATGGCCAGTGTATCTGCGAATTTGGGATTATTGATCAGAGCTTCGGCATAGGGAGTGTTTTCTTCAACAGGTGTTTGTACACTCAGGTTGATTTTAGGGGTAATCGTAAGTTTCCTGTTGATCTTAAATCGCTGTTCTATTTCATTGTACATGCTAAAATAGCCCCGTTTAACAGGTCTTCGTGCACGGCCATCAAGTTTGGTAACATCCGTTACGCCATAATAATCCCACAAAGATGAGAATGAAAAACCACCCGCTTTTACCTCAAAATTCGACATGAAATTATCTAAATCCGAATCGTTGGCCAGGGTGCTGTAGGTACCAACACCCAGGGTGTCCTGACAAATTATAGAATCGACACTACAATCATAAAAGCCATAATGAAGCCGGTTACTTCTTTGGGCAGTACCCGCCGAAAACCAGTAGTCAAGGTTTACCTTTTCCCATTTTTTCCCCACATAAAAATTGAACTTGGCACGACCTACCTCCTCATCCATAATGCCACTGTTATAGCTTGCTTCTATCCCACTTAAATCTTCGGCAGTTTGGGTAACAATGTTGATTACCCCAAATTCGGCTAATCCACCATGAATGGAGGAGCCGGGTCCCCGAATTACTTCAATACGCTTGATCATATCAACCGGAAAATGATTGCCAAAATAGGTATGTGCAGTATAATGATCATTGATCTCTTTGCCATTTATCATAATCAGGACCTTACCCTCAGCGGCCCAATTACCCCGAATCCCAAGACCTACATTTCCCCTGGCATCTTGTGCAAAGTGAAAACCGGGAACCAACTGCAAAACATCAGTCAGGTCGCGGGCTCCCATACTTTTAATTTCCTCAGCAGTTACAAGTGTTACAATATTTGGCGAATACCTCGATGGCAACGATTTTTGCGTTGAAACGCTGATCAAAGAATTGATATATTCTTCAAGTTCACTCGAAACGCCGGTTGCTTTGAGATCTTCCAGCTCTTCAAGCGACATATCATAAAAATCGGCCAGCGAAATTGTGTCGTTTTTTTGTTTTAATTCCCGATCTTTCTTGTCGCGTTGCTTAAAGAGGTAGTTAAAGTCATCTTCCTTTTTTGTGGTATCTACCTGTCCGTAAACAAATTTAAAAGCGAAAGCAAGAAGGGTGAAAATCAAAACTTTACTTAATGATCGCATGCTTTCTTAATTAAAATTCAAATATACACATTAATACTAACGGCTTTAATAATAGAAAAAGAAGCCAATCGACTTCTTTTTCAGCAAACCAATAATCTAGTATGAAACTAAAATTATCATTTAAATATGGTTGATGAATATGTTGTAGAATACGTTGCAAAAAATCCATGAGCATTTTCCACATTGGTCAGCACATTGGCTGGTGGCCCGCTGAACAATGGATTCCTGTATTGAAATGTTTGATCCTGTACCTGCAAAATAAAATCATAATAATCTTTTGTAATGCTACTCATCTTAAGTGTAATGGTGTCGCCAGGTTCTGGATTTTCGCGTGTATTCTCAGGATCAAGTACACCCACCAGGGCTCCCTGTGTGTAATTCCCGTTAAAATACCTGTCGTCGCTGATCCATACCTTATTGATGCTGTCGGTGAGTAAATCTCCGTTTTTGTAAATCTCAAACATATAAAAATCGGTGCTGGGAGGTTCGAGGGCAAATATCTGAACCTCATAAATGTCCCAGTTATCATTGTATTCAACCCGGATGGAATCAATGACCCCAATGGACATTATTTTGCCGGAGGCATTGTATGATTTATGTTCTCCTATTGCCTGTTCCAATTCAATGTTAAGATCATATGTAACCCCGATCTCGCCATGAAAGTCGGCACCGGTTTCGTAATAACCGGGCTTATCAGGATTTTCGCTTAACGTTAACGTTCCCAATCCGCTGCTAAGTTTAACACTGGCATTGCTTATCCCAACCGGAGCGGCACCTGAATAATAGTCGGATGATTTGGTTAACCTGACATATTGTACTCCTGTATCAGTACTTATCATTCCTTCCACAACAAGTCTTTCATACGTGGAATCAAGTTCAATGTCAATTCTTTCGGTACAAGCCCCAAATAAGGCGGCGATGGCAAAGATTGCGATTATATATTTCATTGTTTTCATTACTTTCGATTTTTAAAAGTGGAAGTTAAAAGTGATTGCCGGAATAATGCTGAACAGGTAAGTCATTTCAGCATGTGTTTTTGAAGGATTATCTTCATCCTGAACAAAATTGATCACCCAGGGATTTTTTCTTGCATATGCATTATAAACCGACAAGTTCCATTCGTGATAAAATTTGCGGCCGGGTTTGTCTTTGCTCCTTAAGGTAGCCGAAACATCAAGCCGGTGATAATCAGGCATACGGTATCCGTTCCTATCGCTGAAAATGGGTGTATATACATTTCCGTATTCAAATTTTCCGGTTGGGAATGTAACTGCCTGTCCGGTGCTGTAAACCCAGTTGGCGCCGATTGAAACCCGCTCCGAAGCATCATAATTTAAAACTACTGATATATCGTGAGGACGGTCATAGCTTGCGGGAAAACGATCGCTTTCGAATGGTTTGCCTTCATGAATACCCACTATGGTGCGTTCAGTGTGTGATAGGGTATAACCAACCCACCCACTGAATTTATCAAAGTTATACCGAACCAAAAACTCAAGTCCGTAGGCCTGTGCCTCACCAAACCTCAGTTCACCTTCATATTCTTTGTTGAGCAACAGATCAGCATGGTCTTTAAAGTCGATGGCATTTTGCGTGTATTTATAATAGGCCTCAACGGATGCTTCAATCATATTATCCTTAAAGTTCCGAAAATATCCCACGGCCACCTGATCGGCAATTTGGGGTTCCACATTCGGACTTGAAGGAAACCAAACATCAAGCGGAGTTCCTGCGGTGGAGTTTTGTGCCAGGTGGATATATTGCCTTGTACGAGAGTAACTGGCTTTAAGCGATGAAACTTCGTTCAGCAAATATACTGCACCTATTCGGGGCTCAAGTCCAAAATAAGGACTGTAAAATTCGCGTGAAGCATATGTACTGGAGTCAACCACATTATAATAATCATCATAGTGGTAAACAGTGGCAGAGCCAACATTCTGGAAATGTGAAAAACGAAGTCCATATTTCATCGTCAGCCTCGATCCAATCTTTTGCTCGTTGCTTACATAAATTCCCGATTCGAGGGCATTGCTATGCTCAACTTCATACTCTGTAAAAAAGGCATCTTCACCAAGCCCGGTGGCTTTGCCGGGATTAAAACGGTGATAGATCATCGACACTCCAAACCTCAGGGTATTGTTTGGATTCAGGTAGTAATTCAAATCTGCTTTTACTCCGTAATCCAGCATGCGCGAGGTCCACTTAAACGAATTTACCGAACCTTCGGGAACACCTAAATGATATTTAAATTCGCTGTGAATAGCAGTGATGTTGCTGAATAGTTTTTTAGAAAACAAGTGGTTCCATCTCATTGTGAAAGTATAGTTTCCCCAACCCATCTCAAAGTCACCATTTTTGAAAACGTCGTTGCCATAGTAGGTAGAAAAATAGATTCGGTTGTTTTCGTTTATTTCCCAGTTTAGCTTGCCATTTAAATCATAGAAATACAGAATATTATCGCGTACATCCGGATTCGCTGACAGGCGGAGGAAAAGATCGGCATAGGTTCGCCGTCCAGAAACAATATACGAAATCTTATCGTTTTTAATCGGACCTTCCAGCGTAAGGCGGCTTGAGATGGTTCCAATACCGCCGGTTGCGTGAAATCCCTTTGAATTGCCATCTTTCATCCTTACATCCAGCAACGACGAAAGCCTTCCACCTGAAGAGGCCGGAATATCGCCCTTGTAAAGTTTAACATCCTTAATGGCATCGTTATTAAAAACGCTGAAGAACCCCATGAGGTGCGATGCATTGTACACAGTAGCTTCATCCAATTGGATCAGGTTTTGGTCCATGCTTCCGCCGCGTACGCTAAATCCGCTGCTTCCTTCCGAAATGGTTTGAACCCCCGGCAAAAGTTGTATGGTTTTGATCACGTCAACCTCCCCCATAAATGCCGGAATTTTTTTAATGGTTTTAGCATCAATGTTAATGGCGCTCATTTCGGTGCTGGTAACATTTTCATTAATAGCTGTGCTCGTTACTACCACTTCATCAAGTTGCTGATTAGCAATGTTAAGTTCAATGTTTTTAGTGATATCCTCTGTGAGCTCTATTTTAAAATCCTGCGATTCAAAACCAATATAGGAGAATGTTACCATGTAGGTTCCGGGGATAAGACTCAGGGAGTAAAATCCATAAACATTGGAGCTGGCACCCGATTTAAGTTCATGCACATAAATGGTTGCACCAATAAGATCCTCGCCGGTTTCAGCATCCCGGATATGCCCGCTGATCGTAAAGCGTGTTTTTGTATCATCCCCACCTTCAGCAAGTACCGGGTCAACTGTAAAAAGTATCGATACCAGCAAAAAAAGTGTTGTTATTTTTAGTTTCATTCTTTCGTATTGTTTATTGATTTGTTAGTTCCTTCTGCTTCCAAAGCCTCCGAATACGAAGGATAAATTAAAAACAGGCTGACTAAAGTCTTTGTTTTCAAAAAAGTTTTGTTTTACCCCAAATTCATCCACATAGGAGCTGCTCACTCCTGAAACAATTTGGTAACCGGCTGAGGCATTTATCTTAAACCAACGAAGCAGGTTCATTTCCATTTCCAGTTGCGGAGTAAGCACAAATACATGATCGTCAACGATCAGGTAACTATCGTAAGTATCATAATTGTACTCATAATAGTCATGTGTAAGCCCAATGCTGCCCCAGCCAATTTTTGTACTGGCTCCAAAATGGATTGGCTTGTATGAATCATGGATATACCCAATCCAAAAACCCCCGTGTCCGAAAGTAGTTACTACATTATCATAATTGATCAATGTATTATCCGGAGCAGTGATCATAAAATCACTTTGTTTGTGCCGTGTTGATAATCCCGTACCATATAATCCAAAGTAAACGGTTTGATTAAGTAAAACAGCGCCGCCACCTCCGTTGTAAACTGCCAGGTTGCCGTCGTATTGCGAAAAACCGATGGTATAAGCTCCAAATCCTGAAACTTTTACCTTTCCGTTTGTTCCTCCCAGCAAATAACCAAATTCAGGTGTTTCCTGTGCCTGAAGTCCGATTGCAAAAGAACAGAGAAGAACTGCCATTGCGAAGATTCGTTTGTAATTCATGATTGATGTGTTTGGTTAGAAGTTATAACTGAATTGCATTTAATTTGTTTGATCTCATTTGTGAAATCCATGCAAAGGAAATATCGAAAAGGTGTTAAAACTTGTGAAATCTTACAAGCTGATAATTTTGGTCACTCAAATGTATATTTTCACGACTGAAGTTTGATTATTAAAAAAATACCTATTTTTAGGTATGCAATTTTGGCATCAATTCCCATTTGTTCGGATTGTTGCACCTTTTATTGCCGGAACCATTACAGCTATCTATTTTCAGTCAGCATTTGCGCTATTGCCGGTAATTTTGGGTGTTCTGGTAGTGGTTTACATACTGCTTGCCTTGCTGTTATTTCGTAAGTTTTCATATAAATACAGGTATGTAAATGGTTTACTGATCAATGTTTTGTTATTTGGTCTGGCTTACCAACTTACCATAGCTCGTTCTGTTAATTTTCAGGATGATCATGTTTCAAAATACCTGCCCGCTGAAAGGATTTATATTTCGATCAATGAACCAATCAGTGAAAAAGATAAAACATTTAAAATTGTGGCCAAAACCATTGCCATTGAAAAGGATGGTGAGTTGGTTCATGTAAGCGGTAAAATCATCCTCTATTTTGAAAAAAACTTGGAAGTGGAAAGATTGGCTTATGGAGATGTGCTTTCCATAAAGGCGAACCCGGTACCTGTTGACCCTCCATCGAATCCAAACCAGTTTAATTACAAACAGTATTTATCCAACCGGGGTATTTATCATCAGGCTTATGTTCGCATTGGTGACTGGCGTTTACTTGGTATAAAAAAGGGCAATCAATTAAAGGCACTCGGAATATCGCTTCGCCAGCAATTTTTAAGGATTTTGGAGCAAAATAATTTAACAGGGAAGGAATATGCTGTTGCTTCAGCAATTTTGTTAGGATACGATGAATACCTTGACGCAGAGCAAAAAAGGCAATTTGCCGGTGCCGGTGCTATGCATATTTTATGTGTATCGGGATTGCATGTTGGAATCATTTACCTCATTTTAAACAGTCTGCTTAAATTTCTTGATCGAAATAGATGGGCCAGAATATTAAAAGTTCTGCTACTGCTCCTCATGATTTGGTTTTATGCACTTATCACTGGATTGTCTCCTTCTGTTATGCGGGCCGCCACGATGTTTTCGTTCATAATTATCGGTCAATCTTTACAGCGAAAAACCAATATTTATAACTCCTTGGCCGCCTCAGCATTCTTCCTGATGCTTATTGATCCGTACATTATTACGGCCGTTGGTTTTCAGTTGAGCTACTTAGCCGTTTTAGGTATTGTCACTATTTTCAAACCTATTTATAATATATATATTCCCGGTTATTGGCTGCTTGATCAGATATGGTCAATTACTGTGGTTAGCATTGCAGCAACATTAGCAACCTTCCCGTTGAGTGTGTTTTATTTTCATCAATTCCCCAATTATTTCCTGATCACAAATCTGGTAGCAATACCAGCTTCCATGTTGATTTTATATACCGGGATATTGGTATTGATCACCTCACCAATTCAAATCATTTCAGGATTATTAGCTCAAATATTGGTTTGGATTATCAAGGCCCTAAACCTTTCGGTGGGGTGGATTGAGGCATTGCCAAATGCAACGAGTAATTCAATTTACATAAGCCTTACAGAAGTCTTTTTGTTTTTTATTTTAATTACCAGTTTGGCGTTTTTGATTCTGACAAAAAGAAAGGTTTGGATATTTTTCACTTTGGGAATGAGTATGTTCATTATAGCCTCATTTTCCGTAAGGAAATATCACTGGCTTCAACAACGAAATGTGGTTGTTTATAATGTTAGAAATCATAGTGCTATCGGAATTTTAAATGGGACTCAGGAAATCATTTTAACAGATTCGCTTTTTATGGATGATGAACGCAATATTGAATTTAATATTCGTCCGCATTTGATAGCATCAGGAGTAAAGATGCCTGTATTTGTTGATTTACAGGATCGGATAAGCTTTAATCAGGGGATTTTTATCGATGGATCGTTTGTCTATGCCGGTGGATTGAAACTAGTGATCATTAATTCGAATAATCCATTTGTTTATGCTAAAAATACCACTAAACTAAATGTTGATCACATTGTTATTTCGGGTAATCCAAAAATAAATATGAAAGCACTGATTGATCAGTTTAGTTTTAAGTCGATTATTTTTGATTCAAGTAATGCACCCTGGAATATTCAAAAATGGAAAGCCGATTGTGAAAGTATGGGAATATCATGCATTATTGTTGCCGAATCGGGGGCCTGGGTAGCTAATAAATAAAAAAGGGTAGTTCTCAACAGAGCTCTACCCTCAAATGTAATTCAAATGAAAAAGTTATGTAGGAAATTACAAATTCCTCAAATTTAATTATCAAAAATGGTACCGGAAATCCACCGAATACTCTTTTATCAACAAGATAGCCGGTACTTTATTGTTCGGTTATCTTAAAATTTTTAGACACGGCAATTTTGATTAATGTTGCATGAAGAAAAAAGATTTAGCAAAATTTAGTTTGAATCATAAAAAAAATATTTGCTTAATTAAAAAAATCATTTACTTTTGCACTCCGTTTTTACTGAAAACGTTCATTAAAAGATATTGGTCTGGTAGTTCAGTTGGTTAGAATGCCTGCCTGTCACGCAGGAGGTCGCGAGTTCGAGTCTCGTCCAGACCGCAGAAAGCTCCTCAAAAGGGAGCTTTTTTTATTATGCCACA
>ERZ795053.356-NODE-356-length-57465-cov-6.248267_pt1 | contig 57465 bp, 39 predicted proteins | sample MGYA00375137_ERZ795053 | MGnify/ENA primary metagenome ERZ795053 (study PRJEB30182, sample SAMN05720284) | activated sludge metagenome | isolation source: Anaerobic digester | place: Hong Kong | collected 2014-12-17 ...
CATCGAGAGCAGACCACGTTCATCCCGGGCGTTCAGCGACGCCATTCGATCTCTCAGATCCAGCAGTGGCGTCGACAGGACCGTCCCCGCGGAATTGACAACGTGAATCACGCCGACCTGATCGACCACGAAGCGACGCCCCGTGCCATCGTTCGGAAAGGCGATCCCCACGGGCGACACGAAGCCCTCGGCGATTGTCTGCAACGCGACACCTGACGTGGACGGCGTCTGGGATCGATCACGAACGACACACTGCATCGCCGCTAGCAGGGGCGCCAGACCAATCGTAGCCAGCGCGATGACCAGCCGTCGATTGGTTCGCCGGCGTTGAGCATGATTCGCCAAGATTTCGACTCCGGGATCCGTTGCGAGGTCCAGCCTGTGACGCGGAGGCCCGGCGAACGCACGGCGGGCCGCTCTCACTATATAACATCCTCAACGAAGATGTCGGCGGAACGGACTTCGAATTCGGAGCGATTCAGAATCGGAAGGCGGCTAGTCCTCGAAGAAGAACGGCTCGCGGTCCTTTCTCTCGGGCCAAACCTGATTCATGGTCGCCGAGTCGTAAAGTCGGCCGTTGATCATCGTAAAGTGGACGCTGTCCGTGTTCCGGATGTTCTCCAGCGGGTTCTCATCCATGACAACGAGGTCGGCGAGCTTGCCCTGTTCGATCGAACCGATGTCGTCGTCGAGGCCGAGGTAGTGGGCCGGGTTCATCGTGCCGCATCGCAGGACCTCCAAGGGTGTCATGCCGCCCTGGGCGAGCATCCACAATTCCCAGTGATGCGCCAGCCCGGCCAGCTGGCCGTGAGCCCCGAGGTTCACTCGCACGCCGCGATCGAGCAGCTTCTTGCAGACTCTGGCGTTGTTGATGTGATTCACCTCATTGTCCGGGACCTTCCGCCGCCGACGCGATCGCGGATCGATGACAAAGCGCGGCGTAAACGTGAGCAGCCGCTCATGCTCCCACACATTTGACGTCTGGTACCAGTAGTGCTCGCCGGAGAGTCCGCCATACGCGACAGTCAGCGTCGGCGTGTAACCGACCTGCGACGCGCCCCACAACTGCAGCACGTCCTCGAAGGCGTCCGCAACAGGAATCGAATGCTCAACGCCCGTGTGGCCATCGACGACCATCGTGAGGTTGTGTTCCAGAAGGGAGCCGCCTTCGGGCACGACCATCATGTCCAGCTCGCGCGCCGCCGCGAGGACCTGCTGGCGCTGCTCTCGGCGCGGCTGGTTGTAACTCTTCACGCTGATCGCGCCCGCCGCCTTCATTCGTCGCAGGTGTGACCTGGCGTCGTCCAGCGAATCGATCTCCGCCTTGAAGGGGGCCTGCGCGCCGTAAAGAATCGTCCCTGTGGAAAAAATGCGCGGCGCGACGATCTCGCCGGCGCGCTGCATCTCACTCGCTGAGAAGATCGCGTGCGTGTCGTGCGACGGATCGTGCGTCGTCGTCACGCCGAAGGCCAGCTTGCAGTAGTGAGTCCAGTTCTGTTGCGGGTGAATTCCCTGTGTCGCGTAGGGACCATGATCGTGGACGTCGACCAGCCCCGGGATAATTGTCTTGCCCGTAACATCCACGACGTTGGCATAGCCGGGAATATCCACGGCGTCCGCCGGTCCGACCTCCATGATTCGATTGTTCTTCACGATGATCGTTCCGTTCTCGATGACATCGTCGCCGCGCATCGTGATGATTCGCGCGCCGCGCAGTGCGATCACGCCATCGGGTCGATCGGCGTCGACCGTCGGAGCTATGTCGACGCCTGTCTCAGGCGGGTCGGGCAGCTTTTCGGGGGCGCCGTCCAGAAACGCGAACGCGTCCCTGAGATCGACATGGAAGAGCTGACCGCCATGCGACCAGTAGAGCCGATCGCCCTTCGCCGAAAACTGGATAAACTCCCCGGCGTCGCGGGACGCTTTCGCGACGGGGATGGACTTCATCTTCGGGCCCACGCTGATCGCCTTGCCCGTCGCCGGAAACGGCGTGATGCTCACATTGAATCGATGCGTGAAGGCGAGCCACTTGCCATCATGGGACAGGCTGAACGCAACGACGTTCTCGCCCGTCGCCACGTCGCGTTCATCGCTTCCATCGAGATCGACGCCGACCAGTTTGCCCTCATCCTTCCCGCCATCGCCCGATGATGTGTAGAAGTAGACACGATCGGACTCGGCGCCGAACTGCGGATCCGAACCCCGCTTCGACACAAGCATTGGCTCGCCGCCGCCGAATGGAATGGCGTAGAGCCCACGATCCTGGGACCAGAGCGGCGAACGCAGGTATCCGCCACTGGCGCGGCGATACACAATCGTCTTCCCATCGGGCGACACCGCGGGCTCGACGTAGTGGCCCGGTCGCTTCGTCACGACGCGACTCGCGCCGCCGTCGATTGATACGACGCGGATATCACCCAGCGTCCTGTCGTTCCACGTTGTGTAGACGACGTATCGGCCGTCACGCGTCAGGCTGGGATACAGCTCGAAATGGTCCGTCTGCGTTGTCAGCCGTCGCGGTTCGCCATCGGGCAGCGACCTGACCCACAGGTGGCCAAGCGCCTGATAGACAACGCGATTTCCGTCCGGCGTCACACACGTCCATCGAAGGATACGCGGATGCACTTTGTCGGGAGCGACTTCCACATGATCTCGCAGGGCGTCTGCAATCTTCCGCGTTCCCTTCACGTGGAAGGGAATCACGCGACACGACTTCGTCTCGACATCGATGCGCCGGATCCTGCCCTTCGCGTAAAAGACAATCGACCTGCTGTCAGGTGTCCACGCGAACGACGGGTACACACCATGAATCGCCCACGTTTCCTGCATGTCGCGCGTCAGGTCATCGTAGATGGGCCACTCTTTCCCGGATTCGATGTCCTTGAGAAAAAGCGTGGACTGATAGCGCACACGGCGGACAAACGCAATGCGTTTTCCATCGGGCGACGGCGTGGGCCGCACGGCGCCGCCGGGACCGCCGATGTACTTCTCGACGTCGCCCGTCTCCCGGTCGACGCGAAACACGGCGTAGATCTCGGTGTTCGGATCCTTGCTGTATTCGAAGTTACCGCCCGACGTCGCGTCGCGGCTGTAGTAGAGGTATTTGCCGTCCGGCGAGAAGATCGGCTCATTCACGTCCTTCTGCTCGTTCGGCTTCTCGGTCATCTGCAGACCGTCGCCGCCCGTCACATGGTAGAGCCACATCTCGCCGGAGCCGAGCGAACGTCGGGACGTGAAGTGCTTCCGCGCGACGATGTACTGACCGTCGGGCGCCCACGCCGGCGCATTGAGCAGGCGGAAGGACTCCTTCGTCACCTGCTTCGGCTCTGCGCCGTCGGCGTTCATCACCCAGATGTTGTCGCCTCCCGCGCGATCGCTTGTGAAGGCAATCTGTTTGCCGTCGGGGCTGAACCGAGGCTGCATGTCCCAGGCAATGCCCGATGTGACGGCCATCGCCTCGCCCCCCTCATTCGGCAGCGTGTAGATATCACCGAGCAGGTCGAAGGCGATCGTTTTGCCGTCGGGGCTGAGATCAATGTTCATCCACGTGCCTTCATCCACGTCGATGTCGATGTCGTGATAGGGATACGGGGGATGATTGACGTCCCACTTCTCGTCCGTCTTCTCCTTGTCCGACGCGGGCTCCGGCTCGACAGTGGCGTCCTTTGCATCGTCGCCGGCGGATTCGCCGCCGCCCGGAAGCATCGGATGACAGGCGCCCGGGCCGCAGCAGGGCCGATCGGCGACGACGGAAGGGTTATGGGTGAAGAGACAGAGAAAGGAAATGGCCGTAACGGCGAGCAATCGACGCATGAGGTACCCCTACCGGATTCAACCTGGAAAAGCGTCCCGTTCCCGCCATCTGCGGGTTTCGGGCGCGCGGATCTCCACGCATTCTATCGGAATCCGCGGAGGAGCCTAACGTGTAACGCGATGATCAGCGTCGCCCGGGGGGGGCCGGGCGGGCCCTGGGCGGACCGCCGACTCGTGACGATCAGACGTCGCCTGGCGTCGCCAGCACGATTTCGATGAAAGGATCGGCCATTTCGTCGTGCGGTACGACGGATCGATATGCGCCAAATGTTGTACGCGCGGCCTCGCGCTGATTGGAGAAATACTGAACGAATCCGAGCAGGAACAAGGCGTCAGCGTTCTCGGGATTCTGCGTCACAAACGCGTCGAGTCGGCTCCGATGCTGTATCGCGTCTTCGAGATCGCCATACACATCCTGAAGGCGAAATTCCGATTTCGCCAGTTCCGGCGAATGCGAAACGCCCTGCCGGACGGCGTGTGCGGCGTCGCCGAACGCCCCCAGCGCATAGTCGGACAGCCCCAGGGCAATTCGAACACCGGCGGCGTCGCCCGCCACGTCCAGCGCCACGCGATATTCATCCCGCGCCTGCTCATATTCGCCGTGCTCAAACGCCTTGTCGCCACGACCGATCGCAATCCCAGCCGCCGTGGCGCGATTGAGATCCTCGCGCGTCAGCGTCGGCGCGATTGGCGCCGCGGGCCCCGCCACCGTCTTCGCAAAGGTCTCCGGCGTCATGGACGGCTTTTCGCGCTCCCGCACCGCCTGCTCGCTCCGATCATCGCCCGTGGCTGATGTGGACGTCGGCGTTGTGTCCGCCACGGCGATTGAATCGTGGCGCTCCGGTCTCTGAACGATGTCAGGCGCCGGCGTCGGCGACTCCGTTCGGCGCTTCTCGTTCGTCGTGGCGGATGCGTCCACATGAGTCGACGAAATTGACACTTCCGGCGCTGAAGTCGCGTCAAGGACCAGCGTCTTTGAATTCGACGGCGCCGAAACTGCAACTTGTGGCCTGAACTGTTCGGAAGGTGTATCCGCCACATGATCCGCAGCCGTCGACGGCCCTGGAGTTGCGATTGGCGCCGCCACCATCGGCGTCGGCGTTAATCGTGTGGGAGGCGCGCTCACGGGCGCCGGCTCGATCTCGTCAAATCGAGTTCGAAAATGGGATGGCGCGGCGCCGATTGGTTCGATGGCGTCCACGGCCAGCCCCGCCGCGGCGCGGTTCCGGATGATTCGCGCCGCCCATTCGTCTGTCCACATCGGGACGTCCTCAAGCGATACGCGACCCGACGCGTCCGCCACTGGCAGGCCTACGTCGGCGCCCGCGATCGGGGCATAGATCGGTCCTCGATAGTTCACGAAGTCATCGGGAGAACGATAGAGATAGCCGCCAAACTCTCCGGCGGGCGTTGCATTGGACGAGCGATAGGCGTATCCGCCCCACGGATAGACCGCAGTTGTCGGCGCGTATCCAACGCTCGTCGCGTCGTGTGCCATTCGGGGCGCAGCGTACCCCGCGACTTGTGCGGTGGCGCCACGGGCGATGAAGAGTATTGAGGCGACCGCCACGATCAGGCGTGTGTGGCGGGAGACGATTCGGCGACGCATCTGCGGGTCCTCCAACCCCATGATACCCGCCGACGCCGTTCGGGTTCAAAAGTCGCCGTTTTTTCGGCGCAGCTTACCTATTTCAACATCTGTGCGCGAACCGAGTTTGCCGCAAATCGGAAGTCGAACCGTCGCGCCCTGCGAATCGCCCCGACGCCCCGGGCCTGGCGTTGCCCGGGATTCGACGCCCGGATGACAAACTCGGAAAACACTTGAAATCCGGCTGACGCGTGTCCATTCTACACCCATGACTCGCGGGGCGGTCCTGTTCAGGACCCTCCTGCATCTCGGCCAGGTCTCGCGAGTCGCGCCTCGCCAAGCGCAAAAGGAGTTCCCCCCATGATCATGAGATTCCCCGTCCTCGCCCTCGGTCTGTCGATCCTGTCGCTTTCGGCGGCGTGCGATCAGAAGGCGCTGACCCAGTTCCAGAACGACTTTCAGAACCTGATCGAAGATCCCCTCGACACAAGTCCGTATCCTGTCGTCATCGGCGGCGATGACGCGAACGTGTTCTATGCAACGAACCTCGCCGACATCCCCTTCAGGATCGATGGCCACAGGGACAGCTACATCATTCCTGGACTGCTCGGCCCCAGCAATGTCTACGAATTCCAGAAGAACCGTCCGGATCTGATTCGACCGCTCGCGCCATCGGCGACGGGCTTCATCCAGCGACTGGTGACAGACGGGCGATTCGTGGCCTACGTCAATGTCGGTTGGGACGGCGAGCGCATTACGCTGGACAGCGTCTCCGTCGAAGACCTTTCCGCCGGGCTACTGGGCGCGACGCCGAAAACGGTCGTGGATGTCAGTGACAATGACGCTCAGTTCATCCTTCCCGATCTGAAGATTGACGCCGGCCGACTGGCCGTCATCCTGGCGGACACGCGAACTGACATCACAAGCGTTCGCATTGTCGACCTCTTCGGCGGCAGCGCCGACGTTGAGTTTGAAGTCGGGTCCAACCTGGTCGCCGCCGACTTAAGCGCCAGTCGATTCGCATACGCCGCCTACCTCGACGACGGATTCGTCGTCGTCCTGCGCGATATCGCGACAGGCGACGCCGTTGTCCTGCCTGAAGGCGACATCGGCGCGGGTCCCTTCGTGTCCGACCTGTACCTCACGGCGAACAGCGTCGTCTGGTCGCAATACGTCTCGTCCGACCTGCGGCGCGTGACGCGATACGACATCCCTACGGAACAGACGCGCGTGATCTCGGAAGGTGTCCTCGGTCGACTCGCCGGCGCCACAGACGACTTCCTGCTGACGGAGGAGTTCATTGATCGCTCAGCGGAAGACAAGCCCGCCAAGTATCGCATTCGCCGCATCGATATGAACGGCGCCACGAAGCAGCTCGCCGAATTCAAGGCGGTCGGCCTCGCCGGCCAGGCCCGCGTCGTCGGCAATCGCGCCATCTGGGTGAACCCGGAACGTAAGATCGTGATTGCGCCGTTCGACAATCGCGATCGCACGGCGTTCAAGCCGTATTAGTCCCGCAGCTCAGTCGGGTGGGCGCCTCCCGCATAAGTATGGTCGCCGCCCGGCCGCCAGACGGCCCCAGGTACGCCGGCGGAATTCACGATCACACGAGAATGAGCGGGAAGCGCCCACCTTGCTCGCGATGACCCAATTGGCGCCCTTCGTACAGCCCTGTTCCGGTGTCGCTTTGATCGGGCTCGCGAATTTGTACAATGCTCGAATGCCCGATCCACACTCACGTGAGCACCTCGAATCAATCATCAGTCGTCTGCTCAAGGGCGAACTGCCGGAGATACGCCTGCCGGATAGCGCGGCGTCCGCCCCCATTTGTGTTCGCCCTCTGAAGACGACGGGCGGCGCCCGTCCCGATGGTCTCCGCGAGGACGTCACGATCGATCCGGGGTTCAGTTTCGCCGTGTCCGAGGGCCTGATCGAGGTGGATCGCGCACAGCTCGACGAGGCGCAATTCGAACGGGTCCATCGCATCCTGTGGGAGGCCGGCACGGACGACTGGATGGACTATTCGCATATCCATCAGTTCGACGCTGAGGGCGTCCCGGGGAATGCGACTGTCGCCCTGTCGTTCAGCAGCGCCGGCAAGGCGGCAAATGTGCTTGTCAAGGTGTTGGCGGCATTGTCGTCGTCGCGATAAAAATGTCGAAACTCACTTCCGGCGCCTTGCGGCGAAATCGGTCGTTCAACTACGATCAGGATCAGATCGGGCGCCCACCTCAACGAGTCACTGTCGGCGCTCCGACGGCCAACCGGAGGCTCGCACCATGTCCGTTCGCAAAGCGATTACACTTGTTGAAACGCTGCTTCTGATCATCGTGATCCTTCTGGTTCTTCTGCTTCTCCAGACCAACATGGGGGCGTGCAACGCTGACAACCTGAACGCCGTCTGCGCGTCGCATCTGCGCAGTATCGGACAGGCCATGTACATCTACGCGCAGGACGATCCGCAGGTCTTCCCGGCGTTCGCCTATCCGTCCGTTCTCGGGGACATGCAGATCTTCGATCCGATCGACCGCGTCACACCGCCGGAACCGGGGGATGTTCCATCGCCGACGGTCGACATGTGGGCTGTCGTCCGGGCGCAGAACACCACGCCGAGCCTGTTCATCTGCCCGTGGACGGACGATGAACCTGATCCGGCCCTGTGGACACCGGATTACTACGACTTTCTCTCCGCGCAGAACCTCAGCTACGCGTATCAGTATCAACACGATCCGGATCGGCGGATCATCGGCACGAGCAGTGAACCGAGTTTCCCGCTCATGGCCGACGCCAACCCGTATATCAAGGGCGGCGTGACGGCCGATGTGTACGACGATCGTCTTTCCCCCGACCAGGGCAACAGCGCCAATCATCGCCTGCGGCGCCGCGGTCAGAATGTGCTGCGTCAGAATGGAAGCGTCGAGCTCATGATGAATCCGGGCGCGGGTCTCTATGGCGAAGTCGCGCCGGAACTGGGTGGGTTCGGATTCGACAACATCTATACGACCTGGCAGTACTCGCCACCGACGGTGTTCATCGACCCCGGCATGGACGCCCCGACGTCGACGATGTGCAACCTCGGCGGCCGCTCGGACGCGTGCCTCGTGCCGTAACGCCGTATCGTGGGCGCTGTCGAATGAATACCCGATGCCGCGTCTCGCCGTAGGGTGGGCGCCTCCCGCAGAGGAAGCGACGCCGCCCGGCGCTCCATTGGATTCAGATCCGCCATCTGTTTTGACGATAACGCGAACGCAAGCGGGAGGCGCCCACCATACCCGCCTCCGTCGTTCAAATCCGCATCGGCCAGAAAGGACGACGACACGCCAATGGCGCGAAACAAGTACCTGATTCGATATTGGATTCATTTCGGATGTCCGGACAGGACAAACGTTGCGGCCCCAATCCAGAAACACTACGGTGTGACGGCCTACAGCGAAGAGGACGCGATATCCATTCTTCGCTCGGAAGTGTTCTGTGAGGCGCCGATGCCCCCTATCGTTGAAATTCGACCCAATGTCGATGTTTCCACACTGGACAGCGGCCACGTATTGCCAAACATTGGCGATGTGACAAGACGTGGCGTGTGGTGGCCGAGCCTCAATCTATGACATTTCCAGTTTGGAAGCTGGACAATAACCAATTGTAGTGTGGGCGCCTCCCGCAGACGCGGCGACACCGCCCGGCGCCCCACTGAACTCAGCCATGCCATGCAGTTGTCACAATATCAGGAGATTCTGCGGGAGGCGCCCACCCTACTCCCTGTAGTTTCAATCAAGCTCAGAACTTGCGCCACCGCTGAAAGAGCCATCCTTCGCATCGACACGGAATGGCGCCCACGTGTTGCCAGGCGCGTTCCAACAATCACCCACTACAAACCGCCCATCCGTTGCGATGTTTCTCAATCCATCCCACGATAGACTTGGCGTCCGCTATCTTCGACCGCCAACGCCGTAGGCTTCGAGCCTCGTGAAATCGTAGAGAACAGTTACGCCTGCAACCGGAACCTGCACAACTCCCATGACGGGGATCAGGTTCAAATGATGGAATTCCAGCGGGTCATGCGTATTCACGATGTACGCCTCACCTTGTGCAACGACAAGCACGTGATTCGGCGACGGACAAGAGTAAACGCCTGTATGCGCGTTAGGAGACAGATCGCCCGCGGCGAAGGATCCCACCCATAGTCCACATCCATCTGAATCGGGAGCAATTTCGTAGATTGGTCCCTTCACGTGGCAGTTTGCATGGGCGCCGGGGTAGCAAAAGAGAGGTGTTCCTGAGCCTGGAATCGACTCCAGCGCGACGCATCGATACGCCATGGGGAACGTGTCGTCGATGTCCGATCTTTCAGTTGGCATACGCGCGGCTGAACCTCTGAACAATGCCGTCGTCAGCGCCATAGGGTGGGCGCCTCCCGCAGAGGAAGCGACGCCGCCCGGCGCACATAGTGATTCAACACCGCCAATGAGATCCACGATAACAGGTAAACGTGCGGGAGGCGCCCACCCTACCCGTGCGTCAGCCGTCCTTGCGCGTCCAGTCGTAGGGGATGTCGTTGTCATGCGGATCGGCGCGGAATTCGTCGGGCTGCTTGTAGTTGTAGCACTCGGTCGTCAGGTTGATCACGCAGCTCGTTGTTTCGCCGACGCTCATCCAGCCGTGGTAGATTCCCGGCGGAATCCGCAGCAGGCCCGGGAGATGTTCGCTGAGATAGACCTCGTTGACCTCGCCGAACGTGGGCGATTCCTCGCGGGCGTCGTACAGCGCGATCTTCACAGTCCCCTGCGAGCAGTAGAAATGATCCGTCTGCAGCTTGTGGTAGTGCCACGCCTTCACGACGCCCGGCAGCGTTGTCGTGAAATAGACCTGCCCGAACTTCTCGAACCACGGATCGTCGGCCCGCATGATCTCGCCGAGGCGACCTCGCTCGTCCGGCAGGACGCGGGCGCGCTTCGCGGCGACACCTTCGATGACGCGCTCGATGCCGCGGATCAGGAGGGCTTCGTCGGCAAACACGACTCGTAGTCTGGGGCAGTCCTTCGCCATGGCGGCTTCGATGTCCTTTCGTCGCGTGGGCGACGCCCACAGGGGTTTCGCGATGTCTGAGGCGGCGGCGCCCATCCGGGGGCGGGCTCACTTCGCCGGTCCGCCGCCTAAAGGTACGCCCTCGCCTGCGAATCTCAAGACTCGACCCGGGGATTTCGAGCGGTCGCCGCCCAACTTGACACGCTCCGCCGCGCCGCGAATACTCCCGAATCGAACGTGGGGCCCGGCGAAGCGCCGAACCTCCAACCAACCAGCCTCGCGCCGACGGAGCGGCCCGTTTATCCCGATGCAGACACTCGTTGGCCTAAAAGAAGTCTGGCGCTTCCGCGAAGTCATTAAGAACTTCGTATCACAGGACCTGAAGGTCAAGTATCGCCGGAGCTATCTCGGCTTCTTCTGGTCCCTGCTTAATCCGCTGCTGCAGCTCCTCGTCATCAGCGCCGTCTTCAATGTGATTTTCAAGTTCCAGATCCGGGACTACGCCCTTTACGTCCTCAGCGGCCTGATCCCCTGGACCTTTCTCCAGTCCACCATCATCAACTCGAGCATGAGCATCGTCGGCGCCGAGGGCATGCTCAAGCGGCAGTACTTCCCCAAGCTCGTCTTCCCGCTCAGCATCGTCATGCAGGACCTCGTCACATTCGTCCTGTCGCTGGTTGTCCTGCTCTGCGTGCTCGGCTACTTCATCGGCTTCCGCCTGAGCCCGGCGCTGATCGTGTTGCCCGTCTCCTTCATGTACATGCTGTTCGTCGGACTCGGCGTCGGCGCCGTCGCCGCCGTTCTCACGGTCTATTTCCGGGACGTCCAGCACCTGATTGCCGTCGCCCTCAGCGCCATCTTCTATGTCACGCCGATCATCTACCCGATGGAGGCCAAGAAGACGGTCAGCCCGGACATTCAGCTGCACGAGGCGACCGCCGAGCAGACGGTTGATGTGGGCCCCATCCCGCATGACCTGCGATTCTATTTCAAGCTCAACCCGTTCTATTCCGTCATCGAGATGTTCCATCGGCCGATCTACGATCGCAGCTTTCCGACGATGAAGGAGTTCCTCAGCGCGTCGATCGTGGCCTTCGGTTCCCTCGGCGTCGGTCTCGTCTTCTTCCGTCGGTTTGAGAATCGGCTCATATTCCATTTGTAGCGCAAAGGCGGCATGGGCGACAAGCACATCCATCTCGACGACATCAGCCTGACGTTCCGCGTCCATTCCGCGCGCACGTATTCCATCAAAGAGACGATCGTCAACTACATCGCCCGCCGGAAGTACACGAAGCCCGTCACGATCGTGCAGGCGATCCAGCATCTGACGCTCCACGTGCCGAACGGCCAGCGCCTCGGCATCATCGGAGACAACGGCAGCGGCAAATCGTCACTCCTGAAAGTGATGTCCCGGATTTATCCGCCGACGTCCGGTCGCGTCGATGTCAACGGCTTTCTCGTGCCCCTGCTGGAAGTCGGCATCGGTTTCAACCCGGAGCTCAGCGGCGTCGAGAACATCTTCCTGACGGGCGCCATCATGGGGCTGAATCGCCGCGTCATGGCGACCAAGGTGGACGCGATCTTTGATTTCTGCGAACTGCGGGATTTCGCCGACACGCCGCTGAAGTACTACAGCTCCGGCATGGCGCAGCGTCTGGCGTTCGCCGTGGCAACGGAGGTCGATCCCGAGATTCTCCTGCTCGATGAGATCTTCAGCGCCGGTGACATTCACTGGATGGAACGCGCCCAGCGCCGCATGAAGGCTCTGATCGACCGAACACGGATCCTGGTCCTCGTCTCCCACCAGATGGAGCTGATCGAGCGCTACTGCGATCGCGCCATCTGGATGCGCAAAGGCGAAATCGTCATGGATGGTTCGCCGAGTGACCTCGTCGCCGCCTATCGCGCGACGGCCGAGCAGGCGCCGGAGCCGACGGACAACGACGCCGCGGCCGCCGTATAATCCCGTCCATCAGGGTGAATCGACGTCAGGACGACGCATGAGATCATTGGTATCCACACTGAATCGCCGAGCGGGTCGCTTCAGGCCCATCATGCTTGGGTGCATTCTGGCGACGGCGGGGATCGTCTCCACGGCCATCCTCACGCGCCATCGACAGGACGACCGCGCCACGCCGACGACGACGGCGCCACGGTCGACCGCGGGATTTTCAATTCAGGACGGCGACGCCCTGAACTTCAGCATCCGGCGTGATGACAAGGATGTGTTTATTCTTCAGGAGGGCTATCGCGCCCGCTTCCGCTGCAATCCGCTGAATGACCACTGGGTCGGCACGCGCCGCACGCCGGTCCATCTCGGCTGGTCTCCCTGGGACGCCGGCGACGTCGCCAACGTTCGCGTCGACCATGACACCACGCCGGAGCGCTTTCAGGTCCACATCCATGGCGTCAAACCGCAGATCAACAACGCCCCGTTCACCACGACGATCATCGGCACGCGCGATGTGAAGACGGGCCGAATCGCCTACGGAATTACGTCGGAACTCATGGCGACACCGGCGGAAGTGAAGACATCGCTCGGCGCCGATCGAATCGAGTACATCGATCCGTGGATCGAAGGCGTCTTCTGGCATCAGAGAGACGATCACGATCGCGAACTCTACCAGTCGTTCGTTTTTTTCGACGCTGAAGCGCAGACGCTGACCAGCGCCCCCAAGCTGCACATCTTCCCCTGCCTGCGCGATGGAACCTACGAGACGCTTGTCGCGCCAATGACATCAGGCGCCCTCGCCCTGATCGACGACAAGGAGCCGGGGCTGCGATTTCTGATCGCCGCCCTCTCCGGCAAGGGTTCGCTCGGTATCTGCTGGTGGACGTGGGACCCGCACTTCTACCTCGACCTCAACAGCGCCAACAGTGAAAAGCTGACCTACGCGATGAAGATCGAGGAGATGTCTCCGAAGGCCGGCGCCCGCATGCTCGCCGACGCGACGCCGATCCCGTTCCGCGACGATCCGGATCATCAGTTGCCGACGTTCACGCAGAGCGCCGTCAACCGCTTCGACGACATGATCGACGCCCCCGATGAATGGTGCTGGGAACAGTATTCCCGCGACTGTGAAATCGATCGAACGCTCGGGTACGACGACGACGTATGCCTGACGATCCATGGCGCCGAGAACACGACCACGGCGTGGTACGCGAGAACGATCGGCTACGACTACTTCGATCACGAGCCGCTCGAAGGTGGGCATGTCGCAATCGCACAGGTCCGTACGCGCAGCGTGACTGAAGGCGCGCGGCTTGGGGTATTCTGTTACAACACGCCCGAATCCTGGCTCTACGCGGAGAAGGACGCCGTCGAGATATGGTCCGACAGCGTGAATGGCGACAATGAATGGCGGGAACTCCGCGTGAAGTTCGACGGGACGGGCTACAAGCGATTCAAGATCGTCCTCGAACAGCGCGGCGCGGGGCAGTCCTGGTTCGACAACGTCGAACTGAAGCGCGATCCCTCCGCCGATGGCGCCGGCTGGCATGACGACGTCATCGATTGGCGCGACCTGGATTGGACCGCGCCTCAGGGCATTCCGCTGCGCGCAATGAAATGCAGCCGGCCGAAAATGCGGAGCGATCCGAATCGACTGGTCATGGCCTGGAAAGACTGTCTCGCGGCGGGACCGCGTCTGCTGCTCCCGAAGGGCGAGTACGCGCTTGATCTGATCGCGTCGGGGGACGGATGCGATGATTCGCGGCCGGTCCTGGAAATCCAGATCGCCGATCAGTCGACGGACTGGCCGATCGCGCCGGGCGGGACGAAAAATCACAGTGTCGCCTTTTCGTCGGACGGCGTTTCGCCCGTGCAACTGGCGTTGCGTTTCGCGAACGACGGCGCGTGCGAGGGACCGACCGGCGCCGTCGACATGAACGCCTACGTGCACGGCATGACGTTGCGACGCCTGGACCCGGCCGCGACGCCCCGGCGGTAATCCGACCCTTATTCCGTTGACGCGTTCGCGTCCCAAAGGCAGTCTATTGAAAAACCATGGATCGGGAGGGCGAGCCATGCCCGCAGTTCTTGACGACCAGACGATATACCAGGACATCCGTACGGGGCGCTACGATTTCGCCGACTTCGGCAGCTGCGAGGGCGGATCGATCGACTACTGTTCGCGGCGTTTCGACGCGGCTCGCGGGCTCGGCATCGATATTCTTCAATGCGAAGTGGACAAGATGCGCGCCAGAGGATTTGACGCTCTTTGTGCCGACATCACGACCTTCGATTGTCCGACGGCCAGTTTTCGATTCGTGAGCATGATGGATTTTCTGGAGCACCTTCCGGATTACGAAGTCGTCGCGAAGATCCTCACGACGGCGCGGCGAATCGCAAGGGATTTTCTCTTTATCCGCCATCCATCGTTCGAAGACGAACATTACCTCAACGCCGTCGGTCTGAAGCAGTTCTGGACGGACTGGCCCGGCCCCGGCGGTCACACCGCAAAACTGACGATTGCGGACTTCACGCAGATCTTTTCGAAACTTGGGTTCAATCAGTACGCCATCGCCTATCGATGCCCCGCCCATGATTCGAACGACGATTGTATTCTCCCGCTCGGCGCCCCACCCAATGAGCATCACTACGACGCCGCGCGACATGGTCCCAAGCCGGTGGTCGCCTTTCCACGACCCGTCTACGGCCAGATTGACATCTTCGTCGCGTTGCGGCCGATGCCGAATCCCGAATGGGCGCGGACCATCTTGCAATTCGATTGATACTCTCTGAGAATCCGCCGGGAATCGGACGTAGCGCCCCGCCCATCGCCAGGAGACGTTGGGGGCGTTCTTGACAATCATCGAAACGCCCACCGAATCGAGACATGCCGGATCATCCCAGTTCGAGTCACGAACGGACCGTTGACAGCGGGCGAGGCCTGTTGCTGTTCACGCTGCTCGTCGTGATCGTGACTGTCACAGTGAAACTCTGGCTCGCGTGGGACGTTCGCGCGTCCGCCATGTTCTCCGACGACTACGCCTATCTCAACAAGTCCATCTTCTACATCCATGGCCAATGGGACATGCCGGGGTACATCTTCCAGAATGTCTTTGCCGGCATTCTCTACCCGCTGCTCATTTCCCCCTGGATGCTCTTCGACACACCGGAAGCCCGCATCTTCACTGTCTGGGTGGTCAACGCGCTTCTGTCGGGCGTGACTGTCTGGTTCGGCGCCCTCGCTGTCGGCCGGGCCACGGGCCGACGATTCTGGCCGGCGCCCATCTGCCTGGCGGTCTTCGTTCCGACGTTCCTCTTCAGCTTCGTCGCGATGACGGAGAACCTCGTCTTCCCGCTGCTTGCCTTCTGCGCGTGGCTGGCGGCGGATTTCGACAATACGCTTCGATCTCGCTGGCGCTTCACTGCGCTGTGCGCCGCTGTCGCCGCCCTGCCACTCGTGCGGGCGCCGGGCCTCGCGGCGGGGCTCGCGCTGGCGCTGCTCTGCCTTCCGGAATGCCGCCGTCTCGGCTGGATCAGGGCGATCCTGAGGGCGCTCGCATTGATCGCGGCGACACTGGGGCCCTACCTCCTCCTGATGGGCTTCGCCCCGGCGGTCAACACGCTGTCCGACGCAAAGCGGGAAGACGCCTATGTCGACGCCCTGGGAGACATCCTGGGCGATCCGTGGAAGTGGTGGATCGTTGTTCTCATCACGCTCAGTCAGTTGAAGTACGTCATGATCGCCACGGGAGGGTTCTCGCTCCCCACGTACCTCGCGACGTTTTTTCTGAGGAAGCCTCAGAGCGCACTGGCGCCGCGCCCACAGGTCCGACATCTTCGCAACTTCGTCACGCTGTGCAGCCTCGGTATGCTGGGGATTGCGGAACTGCATATCATTCGGAAGATCCACTTCGAAGTCGGCGGCGCGGATATCATTTTCGGCCGGTACATGGATCCCATCGCGCTGATGATCCTGATCGCCGGCGTCGCGGCGCTGACGACACTTCGTCGCGCCCGACTCCATCGGGCGGGCGTCGTCCTGATCCGGTACGTCGCGCCGCTGGCCCTCGCGCTGTCGATCGGACGCGTCTGGAACGATCCCGAGATTTCGTCGTTCAATCAGACCGGCCTGGCCGGATTCTGCGGACAACCGGACTACCCGCTCGCCAGCGCGCTGATCGGCATGGGGGCGCTGGCCGTGATCTTCCAGCTGCCGACGCGGCGAAAGTGGTTCGCCAGGGCCTGCGTTGTCGCGTTCGCTGGCTGGAGTGTTTTCTCGATCGACCGCGGTCTGAACACCTACGTCCTGCCGCGCGCCGAGCTCATCGCCCGTTCACAGGAAGCCGCCTCGTGGCTGGCCACACACACGGCGAAGGATGTGCGCGTCGGATTCGACAGACGCGTCTTCCGCGACGCGGCGCCGACATGGCGCACGATGGGCCTGCATTACCAGGCCCTGATCTTTGCAATGCATCCGCGCGGATACGGCTTTGTCGGCGACAACGACACACTGCGGCAGTTCGACTACCTCTTCACGTCCGCCAGACGGGCGCCAACACCCAGGCTCCCTGTCGCATGGACCAACGGCGACTACACGCTGTATCGTGTGGTCGAGGGCGTGAGCGTGTACGCCCCGAACGAGAAGTCGCCGCTGGACGCCCCGGCTTCGCCCGACATTCTGCTTGCCGAGAGCGCCGACGCGGCAACGGCGCCGGACCTGGCGACGCCGATCGTCGACCTGCGGGACCTTGTTCGCTCCTGCTGTCCCGCAACGATTCGATTTGACGACTGCGCCGGCAAACCCGCAAAGATCAAGAACAACCCGAAACAACTGACGCTCGCCTGGAAAAACAGCACGGTCTACATGCCGCGACTCCTGCTGTCCCCCGGACGCTACAGCCTCGTCGTCCGCGCCCGCGCCGACGGCTGCGAGGACGATCCGGCTCGCCTCCATGTGTCCGCGGGTGATCTCGCGGATATCGAATGGGCCATCGGACGCGGGGCCGCCTCCTGCTACAGGGCGGAATTCATGCTGGACACAGAGGCCGATGTGACGTTCGAGCTGCATTTCACGAACAACGGTATGTGCGGTCCGCCTGACCGGCAGGTCGACAAGAACATCTACATCGAGTCCATCAATCTGCTCCCGATCATCGGGCCTTCCCCTTTGTTGGACTGATTCACATGCCCAGGCCAACGATCGCATTTCTGCCCAGCCATCCCGCACAGCTCTGGCTGATGCGACCTGTCGCCGAGCGCGTGAGGGCGTTTGCCGATCCGGTCTGGATCGTGCGCGACAAGGATTGTCTGCTGGATCTCGCACGGGCCATGAATCTCGAATTCGATGTCATCTCGGCGGCCCAGCGAAGCCTCCTGAAAAACGCCACAACACTTGCGGCGGACATCATCCGCGCCGGACGCCTTCAGCGCCGTCGACGCATCGACTGCTGGTTTACCAAGTATGGCGCCGCCTGTATCGCGGCGCGGCTGACGGGCCGGCGCAGCGTCGCCTTCAATGATGACGACGCGGATGTCGTCCCGCTCATTGCCGCCACGGCGTATCCCTTCGCCAACACAGTGCTCGCGACGCACGTCACGCGGATGGGCCGTTATGAACGTCGATCACGCCGGTTCAGGGGGAACTTTGAGCTGTTGTATCTGCATCCGGATCGATTTACGCCGGACCGCAATGTCGTGACAGAGGCCGGAATCGACGCCAGGCGCCCGTACATTCTGATACGTCTCAGCGCACTGACGGCGCATCACGATGTCGGCCAGCGCGGCGTTTCGGAGGACATGCTGCGGAAGATCCTTGCGATGGCGGAGGATCGATTCCGCGTGTACATCTCGAGTGAGAAGCCGCTCGCCCCGGAGTTCGAGTCCTTTCGGCTCCCGATTCCGGCGGAGCGCATGCATCACGCCCTGGCGTTCGCGTCCTTGCTCCTGGGCGACAGCCAGACAATGACATCGGAGGCGGCGGTCCTCGGCACGCCGTCGGTCCGGATCAGTTCCTTCGTCGGACGACTCTCCTACCTCGACGAACTCGAACGCTGTGAGCTCTCCTTCGGGTTCGCGCCGGGCAGGGAGGGCGAAGCGTTCGACTGCGTTCGCAGCCTGCTGGCCACGCCGAACAGCGAGGCCACGTTTCAGGCGCGTCGCCTGGCGTTCCTGGAGGCGTGCGGCGATCCTCTGCCCTGGGTCGTTGAACAAATCCGCTCGATCGCGTGCAAAGGGTAACGAGGCGCCATGAGAATCCTCCATTTTGTCAACGCCTATTTCCCTTCGACCGGCGGCACAGTCACGCGCATCCACAACCTCTTTCGCGGCGACAGTCACGAGCACACGTTTGTGATTCCGGTCAGTGAGAAGACCGTTCAGACATCGGGGCGCGACGCGTTCCCCCCGAGCGAGGACATCGACAATCTGCGAATTCGCCGGGTGATCGTTCCGGCGGCGAGCGGGCTGCGTCGCTTTTCACCGAGCTACTATCGCAGCCAGGCGCAGCGCCTGGTGGAAGCCGCGGGCGTCGAACGGCCTGACCTGCTGTACGGTCACAATCCGCTCACCTGCGCGATCGCCAGTCGACACTATCACGGGTCGCGTCCCGACGTTCCATTCATCTACGAAGCGCATGGCATCATGCGCGACTTTTCGAACGTCGGCCCCGGGCATCCACTCAGCGCCATTCGAGATCACCTGACACGTCGGATCCTTGGCGCTGTGGAGCGTGGCGTGTTCGCCCGAGTGGATGTCGCCATCGCCCAGACGCACGCCGCCAAACAACGGATTGCCGAGTTGTATGGACTCTCCGATGACCGGATCGCCGTCATCCACAACGGCGTCGACCTCGATCGATTCTCCGCGGACTTCTGGCGCCACAAACGCGCCGAGATTCGCCAGGCGAGATCGTGGAAAGAGCGACGCGTCGTTTTCTATGCGGGCTACCTCGACGAGGTGAACGGGACCGCGGCCCTGCTCAATATTGCGGCCGCGGCGCCGACAGACGCGGATCGACAACTCAAGTTTGTCTTCGCCGGGAAGGGACCTCGGGAGAACGACGTGCGACGCGCCGCGGCGGTGCATCCCGATCGTATTGAGTTTCTGGGCGCCGTTCCGCACGACGAGATGCCCGGCTACTACGCCGCCATCGACGTGTTCGTCATCCCCCGTCCGCCCTTTCGCCCCGCCGAAACGCTCCTCCCGATGAAGCTGCTCGAGGCGATGGCGATGGAGAAGCTCGTCATCGTCAGCAGCGTGGCGGGAATGACGGATGTCGTCAGGGATGGTGACAATGGCCTCGTCTTCCCGAAAGAGCGCCCCTCGGCGTTGCGCGACGCCCTGCTTCGCATCGGATCGGCCCCCTCCGTCCTGTCGCTCGGGAAGCGTGCGAGAGAGACTGTCCTCGCGCGATTCTCGTGGCCCGAATCGCGCTCACAGCTCGACGCGCTTTACACGCGTATGATGACATCACGCTGAGACGGACGAGTCAGACGGCCCGATCCGGCTCGACGCCGGGCGCCGCCCCAACAAGATTCCTCTCCGAGATATCCAGCGATTTCAGGAGCCTGGCGCGACGCCACTTCAGGGCTTCGGCGTCCGCAATCGTTCGCACGACGGATCGCGGCGCCCGCGCGTCATCGAGCGCGCGGTCAGCGATGACGAGATCAAACTCTCCGATGGGGAGGGGCGCATCGGGGGCCGCATAGCAATGCCGGAGGCCGCGAACGCCCGCCAGCGCCTTCCGGTTCTCGTAATACCAACATGGATCGACATCGACGCAGTCGATCGAATCGAATTGACAGAGCTCGGGATTAAATCGCAGAAACCCGCTGTTGATGACAAGCAGGCGACGCCGCGGCGCCCCCGCGACGATTCGGCCAATCTTCGGGATCCTGAAAAACGAACGCAGGTTTCGTCGCCATTGCCAGGTTCGCAGACCACGAAAAATGTCCATCGCCAGTTTCTTCGGCCAGAGGCGGATCATGTCGGCGCGACGACGACACACGCGGGCCGCCTCATACAGATAGCGCGGATTGCGACGGGCGGTCCCCTTGGCGTGCCACAGGACGGAGTGTGTCTGCATCTGCGAATCGTTGAATCGATCGTCGAGCGGAAACAATCGGATCGCGTCGCGCATTTCGCGATAGATCACCCACAACAACTCCTGGTCGAGCCCCGTTACCGTCCCCGTCTTCTCGACGACCAGCGCAGGATCGCCCCCCCCATTGAGGTAGGCGATCACGCGATCGCGCAGCTCCGCCGTATAGCGGCGCGTCCGCTCGTTGTTGGCGAGTCCCAGGCATCCGTTGTTCACGCGGGCGCCATCCACCTGTGTCGTCGGGCCCGGCAGTTCCTGGAACGGCAGACAGCGAACGACCAGGTCATACGCTGAAAGCATGTCGAAGACGGGCGAGAGATCGCCGCGCAGGAGCGTGTCGGCGTCCACGTACACGAGGGGCTCATCGAATTCTCGAAGGAGATCGTTGAGCGGCAGCGTCATGTAGCAGAATTGATAGCCCCGAAGGTGCTCGGGACGTATCTCGAGCGGCAGGTTGCGGAGGATCAGTCGCGGATGCCAGGAGCGGATCTCCTCTTCATGGCGGCCCGTCCCGTTGATCAGCACGAGGCAGAACGAATGCGTGGGCATGTGTCGGGCAAACGAGCGAATCGCCGGCTGCGTCACACGAAACAGAAAATCGCCTTCGTCACAGACCGTCGCTATCACGATTCAGAGTCGCCCCGTAAGCACCCACGCGTCGATTCACATCCGTCGCGGCGCAATATAGCCTGCGTGGGGAATCGCCGCACGCATGTCTGCGGCATCGGCGGGCGCGGGAATTCCGGGGCGTTCCAAACGGGCGACATATGGCGTTCGGCGTTGTTTTTTGCATAATACCGCTCGCGAACGGCGCCGTGCGCGCCGAGGGAGACGCCCAACGATGGCGAAGCGCCGCAAGCCCGGCATCTCAGTTTTGGTGGCGACGCAGAACGAAGAGGCGACAGTCTCCGCCTGTATTCGCTCCTTTCTCGACTTCGCGGACGAACTGATCGTCGTGGACAACGGCTCAACGGATCGGACGAAGGAGATCGTGCTGGACCTCGTCGCCCGCAGCCCGCGAAAGATCCAGTTTCACGATGCGCCCGACCTTCCCGACCTTCATCACAATCGACAATACGCCTTCGAACGCTCTTCCCACGAGTGGATCCTTCGCGCGGACTCGGACTACATTGCTTATACCTCCGGCAAACGCGACATCATGCGCTTTCGCGACTGGCTGCTGAAGCGCCGTCGCACGCTTCGCCCCGAGGGAATCTACGTACCCCAGGTGAATGTCAGTTGCGACTACTGGCATACGGGCGCCCCGCTCAAACCCGGCGGCATGCAGGGCAACCTCGATCGCTGGTACCTGTCGCCGCCCTGGTCGAAGCCGATGCTTCGCTTCTTCCGGCACTTCCCCGGATTTCGATTCCAGCGTCGAGGACGATGGGAAGGTGTCCGCTTTCAGCCATTGATCCGGCGCGTCGTCTGGCCGGAACCGATCTGGATGCACTGCACGATCAAGCCGGACCTGCACCACTTCTTCCGCTCGGAACGTACCAACTGGCGGGAAAAGGGTGATTTTGAGCGATACCCGACGCTGCAGCGCTACATTGAAGAAGTCGCGATGGAGAAGTACGGCGTGGACGATCTCGACACCGCCGCGTCGATGTACATGTCACGACATGTACTTCCCTATCTCATCCCGTACGATGAAGCGGAGTTCGGTCCCTACCCGGATCTCGTCAGGGACCTGATGGCGCGTGAGCCGCACTATCGCGTCGAATCTCAGAACGGGACTGTGACGCGTCGCCGCGTCGCCGCGGCATGCGGACCGTCGCACGGCGCCGAGATTATTGAGCCCCGACCCACCAACGCCAGCGGGAGCGCCATCTGATGCCATCAAACGCCGCGTTCTATCTGCGCGTTGCGCGCCAACTCAGCCTGAAGTCGAATCGCCACCTCGGACCGCTGCTGGACGCCGACCTGCGCCGCTGGCGGGATCTGCGCCGCCAGGCCCTTCCGTTCGAGGCGGATTCGGATGAACAGCATCTGTCGCGCGCGTTCGCCTGGCTGCGCGACGCGAACCAGGCGCTGCGGGGCCGCGGTTTCCCCACGAAATACTCACTCGGCCCCCTCTTCGGTCTGGGGCCTCCCTACCCGGAAACAACGGGATACACGATCTGCACGCTGCTGACGATCCTGCGTCAGAAAGAGCGATTTGCGTTTCTCCCGCTCGACGACGTGAGATCCCTCGCCGAAAAGGCGACGCGATATCTGCTGTCGACACAACTTGAAGGCGGCGCGTTTTCCGGCGGCCACGCCCTCATGAAGAACTTTGGTCGCCCCAGCGTGTTCAATACGGGCCAGATCCTGCTCGGCCTCGCCGACGCGCTGGAGACGGTTTCCGACGCGGGAAGCGAATTGCCGCTCGCCGATCGCGATCGCGCGTCACTCGAGCGATCCGTTCGACGCGCCGCCGACTTCATGTGCGGGCAGATCACAACCGAAGGTGGTTTCGATCCGCAGTTCACCTACCTGAAGTCGAGCAAAGCCTACTACACGCGGGCCGCCTACGGTCTTCTCCGCGCCGGACAGGCGCTGCAGGAACAGCGTTACGTCGATGCGACGCGACGTCACTTCGACTGGGTGGTCAGCCTCCAGCGCCCCGACGGCTGGATCGATCACTGGGGCTTCGACGAGACGTTCGCGGTTCTTCATACGATCGCCTACACGCTGCGGGGCCTGATCGAGGCGGGCGTCGCCCTGAATGACGAACGCTACACGACGACAGTCATGCGCTCGCTGGATTTCCTGGCGACGCTGAGCTGGGCGTCGCCAACGCTGGATCAGGCCGATTCGAACCGCCCCGCCATCCCTCCGGCCTACGTCGCGGCGGATCGACGCGTGGTGCCTGAACTCTGCATCACGGGATTGTCTCAGCTTGCGATCGTACTGAAGAAAGTCAGCCTTGCGACGGACCTGAACCGGGATCGCCGGGACGTTTGGTTTTCGGATATCGTCAACCTGACGAGGCGCTTCCAGCCGAGGGACTTTCGCAATCGACTCATGAACGGTGTAATGCCGGCTTCCTGGCCGCTCGACGGCCGGTACCAGCCAAACGATTTCATCGAGTGGGGCACCAAGTTTTTTATGGATTCGCTGCTGCTGTCAATGGGCGCGCCGGCGGAGAGTATTCGAGGGTAATTCCGGGCGATTTCGCGGGCTCGTTGAACGAAACGATGGGTTGTCGCGAGGCCGCGAATAATCTACGCTGCGCCCATCATGACGCGTACCCGAACAGCAACGCCAGGAGGGCTTGATGGAGTGGAATAAGGACCTTCCCCCGGAAAAGGCGGAGGCGTACAAGAAGTCGCTGCAGCGTGGCGCCGTGGGGCACTACACGGACGAGTCCGAGCAGGCGCCGGTCTGCGCGATGATTGAGTTCAAGGCGGACAATTTCCTTCTGGACGCCGGGTGCGCCAACGGTCGCTTCCTCGCCAACGCCGCCGAAGGGCAGAAGTTTGTCGGGATGGACATTTCCGCCGAAATGCTGAAGCTCGCGCGACGCGACCTTGGCCGCGGGTTCTTCGTCGTCGGCGAACTCGAACACCTGCCATTCAAGGAGGGTGTTTTTGATACTGTCATCAGCTCGCGCGTCCTGCAGCACATCCACGACCAGCAGCTGGCCATCAACGAACTGGCGCGGGTCGCGAAGCCGGGGGGCGCCGTCATCGTTCTCACGCTGAACACGTGGACGCTGCATTGCCTTTACAAGAACATCCGCATGAGCCGCTTCGTGCATTGGATCGATCGCCCGCTTCGTAAGAAACTCAACAAGCCCAACGCCCTCGGCTGGTCGTTCGCCTACGACAATTACTGCTCCATGCCCGAGCTCACTCGCCTGTTCCGAACGGCGGGCATGCGCGTTACGGGACGAAAAGGCGGGACGATCGGGGCGCCCTGGTTCTTCAATATTCCCCTGATCATGCGGCCCATGCAGCGCTTCATTCAACCGCCCCTGCGCGCATTCTTCGCCGTCTGTCGGTGGGTGGAGGATCGCGTCGGCGGATGCTTCCCATTCACACACAAGCTCGACAAGATTATTGTCAAAGGCGAGAAATCGTGATCGTCTCCGATCGAGACATACGCGGATCAACCATGTGATGAGCGGGCCGTTGGGAGGGGTAATTCGTGGCCACTAATGTGGAAGACGGCGCCCGCTTGGCGCGGACGTCGATCGTCGACCCACCGACGCCGCCCGGCGACTTTCTCGAACGCTGGGGCGCCTGGGTTGCGTCGACGATCGATTCGAAAACAGGCGCCATGCGCGATCCGTATTCGCGACATCCGCTCCATTTTCAGTACCACTACCCCGCCGCCATCCTCGGCCGACTCTGCGATCCGAACATTCCCGCCAACGACGCGCTGACTCGACGCGTCTGGGACTACCTGAACGCGATTCCCTACGACGAAGTCGCCATCACGGTGGAGTTCAACGCCTTCCTGCTGGCGCTGGCGCACTTCGCCGCGGCGGACCGAGGAGATGATCTGGCGGACGCGATCGGGCGGCATTTCGAGACGATTCGCCTCGCGCCTGTCAGCAGCCTCGCGAAACGCAATCGGAACTTTGCCCACATGCTCCAGTTCGCACTGGACTACGCCGCAACGAACATCGACATCGATCGCCACGACGCCTATCGGCGCGAGCTCGACGCCCTGCTTGCGGACAGCCAGCCGTCGGACGGTCTGTTCATCGACACGCCGGCTCCCGCCGGCGGCGGCTACGCGTCCAGCGTCTATGTGGCCAAGATCGCGCTCACGCGCCTGCTCGGCGGCGTGATCAACTGCAACGACCCCTACTTCGATCAGGGTCGCCTCGCGATCGACGCCCTGCTGTCCATGGCGGACACGGATCGGATCCTCGTCTATGGCCGATCGCAGCTTTCGCTCTTCGGATATGCGGGACTTTACACCTGCGCTCGGATACTCGCGTTTGAGACGGAAGAGACGCCCTACATCCGGGCGGTCGACGACATCGACGCGATGTTTGCATCCTGGCGGCGTGACTCGGGAGAACTGGCGCTGAATCCCGGCCGGGACAATGTCCGTCGCCCCGGTTTCGACACGTATATGCACGCCGTCGTGTACAACGCCTATGCATGGGGACTGTACCGCTTCTGCGACCTCGTGGCGCCGCGCGATTACGGGGACGCCACTGAGACAACGCCGGCCGAGTCCAATGACGCGGGACGCCAGGTCGTCATCGAATTGCCCGACGCCGGACTCTGTCGCCACCACAACGATCGCATCGATGTGCTGGTCAGCGCCAGGCGCTTCAATGACGAACCCAAGCTCTTCAGCGATCCCCGCTACGTCCCCTTCGCCCCGCAACTCGTTCGCGTGAGCGGCCACGACATGATTCCGCCGATTCCGCGAGATCTCGGCGGCTTCATGCGGATGGCCGTCCGTCGCAGTCTTTCGGAACGGCTGCGTTCAACAATTGCCGCCATCCGATTCGTCCTTTCCGACACCTACGCCGACGACTTCCTCGAGCGCGCCGGCTTTCTGCCTTATCTTGTCGTTGGCCGCAACATGAAGATCTGCCCCGGCACGCAGCGTGATCTGCGTGTCGACGCGACCTCCGAGGGGCTCGAGATGCGATGTGTCTTCTCGATGGACGCCGCGCTGAATCGGCGATGTCCCTGGAAGAAGGAACAGCAGCCGGTCGGCGAATCGTGGGGCGAACTGAAGTCCATCGTGCGAACTACGTCCAACACGATGATGTTCGAGCACGAGCTTGTTCTCAGTGGCGCGAAGCGTCGCGCCGCAGCCTGCTTCCACCTGAACGCGCGACTGGCGAAGGCGCCCGTCGCAATTCGATCGGCGGAAGGAGCGACGATTCTCGACCTCGGGGATGGCTGCGCGATTCGGCATACGCCGATCGCCGCCGCGCCGAAATCAACCCGCTGCATGGGCGTCACGGGCGACGTGACGTACCTTCGCGCCTCGTCGCCCGTTCGCCCAGGGGAACCGTTCCACATCCGTACGACGATCGCGTTCGAGGAGAGCGCCCTGAAATAATGGCCAATCGACTCCTACTCGCCGCCTACTTCGTCTGGCGCTTCTTTACGAAGCAATGGTGGGACATCTTCTACTGGTCCAGGGCCCGCGTGCTTCACAGTCTCATGCGGCTGCGCGATCCGCGGAAACTGACGGATCATCAGTTGCTCTCCCTGCTCTCCTGGCACGCTCACCAGACGGAAAAGGCGACGAAGCATCGCTCGGCCAACCGGCCCGGCGAAAAGGCGCGCGGCCATCGTCACTTCGCCGCACTGGAACACTACCTGGCCGAACTGGCGACACGACGTGGGCTCACAGACGCCGAACGCGGCGCGATCGCCTGGATTCGCGACGTCCGCGACGAATATGCGCATTGGCGCGACACGCCCGGGCACATCAACATCACAGACGTTGCGGCATCTGAGCCGCCCCTCCCGGCGACATCACACCCCGCCGACATCGCCGATCTGATTCATCGCCGCACGAGCGCCCGCGTCTGGCTGCCGCGGGAGATTCCGGGCGAGATCATTGAGCAACTGATCGACGCGGGGCTTCAGGCGCCCTCCTCCTGCAATCGGCAGGGTGTTGTTATCAACGTCGTGGAGAACAGCTTTCCACGCGAATCAAAGGAGGGCGTGAACAACGCGTTCATGCTCCACAACGCCCCGGCGATTTTCTACATCACGGCTGATCCTTCGCTCTATCCGGAACGACAGGCGCCGGCCCTTGACGCCGGTATGGCCGCCCAGAACATCCTCCTGCTGGCTGAATCGCTGGGGCTGGCGGGTTGCGCGATGTACCACAGTGAATCGTTCAACCAGAAGGCCCTCCAGCGGCGCCTCGGCCTCCCGAAGAACCTCTACACCTATGTCGCCCTGCTGATCGGCTACCCGGGTGAGCGGGCCAAGAAGCCCGTCCGCATGTCACACGCCATTCGCTCTCGCAGAAGTCGCTCATCCTGACCGCGCGATATTCGTTCGCGCGCGGTCTCGCCATAAATCTGTCGCAACTCGCGACGCGCTCCCCTACAATACGGGCAATTCTCTGATTCGGACCGGAATGGAGGTAGCCTGATGCAATTGCGACTCGCAGCCTGTGCGACATTTTTCCTGATTTCATCGGCGCTGGCCGATGCGCCATTCGAGGATCTTTCCTATCCCGCGGCCGTGAAGAAGGCGAAAGAGAACGAGAAGATCGTCCTGATTGACTTCTACACGACCTGGTGCGGTCCCTGCAAGATGCTCGATCGTCGAACCTGGCCAGATGCGAATGTTCAGAAGTGGCTGGCCAAACACGCCGTCTGCATCAAGGTCGACGCCGAAGCGAGTCGAGAGTTCGCCGCCAAGTTCAAAGTGCGGGCCTACCCAACGATTATCTTCGTCAATCCCGAAGGCAAGGTGCTCGACCGGATCGTCGGCTATCGCGGGCCGGAAGCCTTCATTGAAGCCGCCGAAGGCGCCCTCTCCGGAAAGGACGCGCTCACGCGCGCGAAGGAGGCCTTTGAGTCGGGCGATACCAATGACCCGATGCGCCGAGGAGACTATGCGCAGAAGCTCGTCGACCTCGGCGAATACCAGAAAGCGCTTGAGCATTACCTCTGGTGCTTCGATCACGGCGAGCAGCACAGCATCGGCTACGGCGGCGTGCGCGTCTCGTTTCTGCTTGGCTACATCAAGGATCTCGGCGAGCGCTATCCCCCCGCAATTGCGGCGCTCAGGAAGCGGAGGGACAACTGCGAGAAGCGGGTCAACGATTTCATCGCCGGAAAGAAACTCAAGCGGAAAAAGAACAAGCAGAAGGGACTCATGGGCCTCCTGGGGCGCGTCGCCGGTCCGACGCCGCCCGCGATCTGCGCCGTCACGAGCGACCTCGCCGCCCTGAACGATGTCCTTGGGGACAACGAGCGAAGCATCAGGACCTATGACGAACTCAGGAACTGCGAGCACAAGAACGCCGAGCTGGCCCGCTCAAGCCTGTTCCATCGCATCCGGGAGCCGCTGCTCGCCGCACGGCGCTACGAGGACTACGTGCGTGATGGCGACCCCGTACAGAATACGTTGCTCAGCATCCAGGTCCACAACATCGGCAAGCTGACCCTGACCGACGATGACGAGATAACGAAGCAGATACTCGAAAGTTCACATACCGACGCCATCATGTCGGCCGCGGCGAACTATGAGGCCTGTGTCGGAGCGGATCGGCTGGATCTCGCGAAGCGGATTCAGAGGACGATACTCGATTTCGATTCATCGTTTGTCACCTACGACGCGCTTGTGTCTGGCGCCGTCCGGGCGAATCGTTTCGATGTCGTCCGCACACTCGGCGACGAGGCGGCCACGAAGCTGACAGGCGAAGACGCCGAGCGCCTCGCCAAACGCGTTCAGGACGAACTGTCGTCGCCCGCGGCGAAGGCGGCGACGAAGAAGGCCGGGGAAAAGCCGACGGAACCGAATTCGTCCGTTCCCTGAGCCGGCGGAGCGGACGCCAGGGCGATCCGTTCGCCTTCATGTGAATTTACAGTAGAATCCGCGTTGTTAGCCCAAGCCAAGGAGTGAGGATGGCGCCGCTTCGATTCGCCGTATGTACTTTTATTTGCATGACAACGATCGGCTTCGCCGCCGAGCCGTTCGTCAGCCTGTCGTTGCCCGACGCCCTTGAGAAGGCGACGGCGGCGGGCAAGGTCGTCCTCGTCGAGTTCACGGTTGATATGCTCCCCGCCGGCGAGGCGCTGCCCACCAGCATTCCCCCCAACGACGACATTCGGAAGTGGATCGAGTCAAACGCGATCGCGATCAAAATAGACTGCAACTCCGAACCGGAGATCGTCTCCCGCTATTTCATCAACGCCGCGCCAACGATCCTGATCATGCGTGGCGATGGAACCGTGCTCGGGCGTGCGATCGGGGCATTGCCGGCGGAGACCTTCCTGGAGTTCGCAAAGAATGCGCTTGTCGACAAGCCGGCGCTTGACCGCGCCAGGGAGATCTTTGAATCCGGCGATAAGGACGATCCCTTCAACCGGCACAACTACGCGTCGGCCCTGGCGGCGGATGGCAGGACAAAGGAGGCGCTTGAGCAATATCTCTGGTGCTTCGATGAAGGCGCCCGCCATGACGCCGCCTATGAGCAATACCGACTGACGCGACTCCTCGGCGAAATCGTGGCCATTGCGCAACAATACCGACCGGCCGTCGATGCGATGAAATTGAGACGGGACCGCGCCGAATCGCGCCTTCGTGATTTTCTCGACGGCAAGCCGGAACCGGTCGACGATCGCCCTCGGGAGAAGGGAATCCTGGGGCTCATCGGACGTCTGACCGGAGCAACGGAGGCCCCGGCCATCGAGACGCACGCCGCCGAGCTCGCCGTCCTGAACTCGCTCTTCAAGCGAGACAGCCAGTCGATCGAGATATATGACAGGCTCAGGGCCTGCGATCGGAAACACGCCGACGTGGCGCGCATCGCCATCTGTCGTGTCATCGTGCGGCCGTTGTTCAAGGCCGGGCGATATGACGATCTCGTCCGTGACGCCGATCCCGTCGGCTACGTGGACACGCTGATGACTGAGGTCGAGACGGCCCGCGCGCTGGCCAAGGCGGCAAACCAGGCGAACGCCGATCCGCAACTCAATCGCATGCGCATCGAGTCCATCCGCAGCGCCTGTCGCGCCTATCTCACCTGTCTGGCCGCCGATCGGAAAGACCTCGCCGACAAGGTCAAGAACCGCCTGCTGAGATTTGAATCCTCGCTCTACGTATTCTAGGAACTGCTGATCAGCGCCGCCAGCGCCAAGCGCTACGAAGTCGTGCTTGAACTGGGCGACGAGGCCCAGCAGACGCTCGACGACGACAACGCCCGAACCATCCGGCATCGCGTCCGGGCCAACCTGAAATCGCCCGAGGGCCAGGCCGCCCTGGAGAAGTATCGCAGGACCGCCAAGGCCGACGACGGACAGCAGAATTAGACGCCGGAATCCCGCCGTCATGCCCGCTACAATGCCCCTACCATGACGACGACCCAAGCGCCAACGAAGCCTCAGACCCTCGGTGAACTCCGCGCCAGCGGCTGGAAATCCAGGTCCGTCAAGCAGGAGCTGCACGACAATCTGCTCCGCAAGCTTGCGAGCGGCGAGGAGCTCTTCCCCGGCATCATCGGCTACGACAACACAGTCATCCCCGAGATCTGCCTCGCGATCCTGTCCAAGCATGACATGCTGTTCATGGGCGAGAAAGGGCAGGCCAAGAGCCGGCTGATGCGCGGACTTGTCCGCCTGCTTGATCCGGAGATTCCGTATGTCGCCGGCTGCGAACTGCACGATGATCCATTCGCCCCGATCACGCGCGAGGCCAGGCGCGTCATCTCCGCCGAAGGCGACGCCACGCCCATCGCCTGGTGGAAGCGCGAGGATCGCTACGCTGAACGACTCAGCCCCGGCACCAAATTCGCCGACGTCATTGGCGAGATCGATCCGGCCAAGCTCGCCGCCGGGACCAGCATGAGCACGGAGGAGGCCCTCCACTTCGGTCTCATCCCGCGCATGCATCGCGGCGTCTTCGCCATGAACGAAGTGCCGGAACTGGATGAACTCGTCCAGGTCGGTCTCTTCAACATCCTGGAAGAACGCGATGTGCAGATCCGCGGCTTCCCGATTCGCTTCGATCTGGATGTCGTGATCCTCTTCAGCGCCAATCCATCAACCTACAACCGCAGCGGGAAAGTGATTCCCCAGCTCAAGGACCGAATCGGTTCCCTGATTCGCACGCACTATCCGGTCGAGCGTGAGACGGGCATCGCGATCATGGAACAGGAAGCGGACATCGATCTCGATGGCGAATTTCCCGTCCGCGTGCCGCTGTTCATGAAGGAGATCTGCGAGCAGATCACAATCGAGGCCCGCAAGAGCGACTTTATCGACATCCAGTCCGGCGTGTCGGCGCGATTCAGCATTTCGAACTACCGCACGATGATCGCCAGCGCCCGCCGCCGCGCCGCGATTCTCGGGGAATCGCACGCGATCCCGCGGATCAGTGATCTGGCGCATATCGTGTCGTCGTCGATGGGCAAGCTCGAACTCGATCTGATGAGCAGCCATCAGATGAGCGAGCAGCAGATCATCGACGCCGTCATCGTCGCCGCCATCCGCAAGGTCTTCGACGAGTATTGCGACCGCCACGGCTTCGAGGAGATCGCCGACATCTTCGGCAAAGGCGTCACGATCGAAGTCGGCGACCTGCTGCCGTCGAGCGCCTATGAGGAACGCATGAGCCGCGTCCCGCCGGCGTGGGAGAAGGCGTTTGAGATCAACCCGTCGCAGGATCCGGCCATGCGCGCCTGCTGCGTCGAGTTCGTCCTGGCGGGCCTCTACGCCAACGAGAAGATCTCAAGAACCACCCGCCACGGTCGCGTCGAATACGAAACGTAGGGCGGGCCCACGCCCGCCGGCCCGACGCGCAATCTCCAATACATGATGATCAGGCCCTCTGCGCAAAGCTCAATCGTGCGCTTCGTCGCCCGCGATCGCTTGCCCGAGAGGGCGCACAAGCCCCCAGCGACCACCTTTCGCTCGGCTACGGCGGATACTGAATCAAGAACCAATCCCCGTCACACTGATCCAGTGGCGCCACGGAGTCCCCCGCCGATCTACTGTAAAAGAACCCATAGTCGTCCATCCGACCTTGCCCCGTCCTCAGCAGCAATTCCTGATTCTCTCTGCCCTGAACGTTGACGCGGTAGAGGCCCAACCAGACGCGTCCCGTGGGCGGTGGCATTCCGCCGTCGATTCTCTTCCGCATCTGTTCAAACGCCGGCCGACTGAGGGCAAATCGCAATTGTAATGGCCAGTTCAGTCCCATGAACACGGGCGCCAGCAGGACGACGCAGATGGGTCCGACACGCCAGCGCCATCGGGATCCAGGCGACTTACGCGATCGATCTCTTGCGGCCCGATCCGCGTCCCGTCGGCTGGCCTCATTGCACAATAGGAGGTCCATCAGATGGAAACAAAATGCCGCGATGGCGGCCAGCATCGCGAGTCGGATCCACCTGCATCCGGGATCGCTTGCGCCATAAATCGTGAGACAAGTCGCCAGTACCACGAGGAGGATTCCAGTGATCAAAGGCGGTCGCGCCTGTGTCCGCCAACTGGCGCCCGCCCGCTTCGAAACATAGGTGCTGGCGTCATACCGATCGAAAGCGCGACCGCACTCGGGGCAGACTTCCTCCGCAAGCCCCTTGAGCGCGTAACGACATTCGAGGCATCTCGCGTCATCCGGCCGAATGAACTCGGAATCGATCATTGACGTGACCATGGCGACAACTCAATTCGTTCTCTGCACGAAACAGTTCACCGGCCGAAGGCGGAGGACAATCGCCCAGCGCACGAACAATCACTCATCGTTCGTTGTAGGTCCGCACGACGCGCCAACCGCCGCCAACATCATCGAGTACCCGCCAATTCGGCGGAAGACTTGACCAGTTCACAAAACCCATATCGTCCTGAAAACCCCGGCTTGTCTCGAAGAACAGACCGTTCGAATACGCGCGGATGCTGACATGATACAGCCCGATGCGCCGCGACCCTTTTGGCGCCGCGCCGCCCTCCGCGTCCATGACAACGCGCTCAAAGGCGGCCTGGCTCAATGCGAAGCGCATTCGCAGGGGCCAGTTGACAACACACACCGACAGCGCCGCCATCACGATCGCCGGCAGAGCGATCCATCGCCAGGCGCTGTGTCCGAGGCGCGCCATGTCTTTCGCGGCCCGGGCGGCGTCCTCCCGACACGCCGCAAGCCGACGGAACCAATCCGCCACGCAATACCCCAGCATGAGAACGCCGGCAAAGTAAACGATGCACGCCTGCACGCCCGCCCCGGGCGCGCTGAGTTCATAAAAGAGCAGGCCCAGGCACACGAGCAATGGCCCGATCGTCCACATCGTCGGGGGTCGCGCCATCAGCCGCCATGACGGCAGCGCAACGTCGTCACTCAGTCGACGAAACGTGCTGACATCCGCCGGATCAAACGCGCGACCGCACTCACTGCAGACGCCGCCAGCCAGACCGCGCAGGGCGTAGCCACACGCAAGGCAATGCGCATCGTCGGGGACGCCGGCTAATTCATCCACCCGCGCCACGTGGCGTTCCCTTCGCCGTTGTCGGCATCGATGTGGCGAACTCGGATGGGTATCCGCTGGCGACATACCAGTTCCCGACGACACGCCCATGACTTCGTACGGCCGGATGTGTCGAGACGCCTCGTATAAAACCCTCGCCCATTCCGGAGCTGGGATGGCTTCCGCCCGTGAAGTAAATGGTGCGCCCATAAACGCGTCGAATCCAGACGCGATACAGCCCCACTCTCATCGTCCCCTTCGGTATCGGCGCCCCGCCATCGATCCGAGCCTGCATCGCATCCATGGCGGACCTGCTGAGCGCAAACCGCAGACTGAGCGGCCAGTTCTGAATCCTGAGCGACACCATCAGCGCCAGGCACGCCGGAAAAACAAGCCAGCGCCACGCGCGGCGACGCCGACGCGGTCCCTTATCCAACGCCGCCCGCGCCGCGTCATTGCGGCAGGCGAAAACCCGCCTCCAATAGCGCATCGCGACGATGAGACCCAGGACAACTCCGAAGAGGTAGACGAGATCGTTATACCAGTATGTCCCCGGCTTACTCGCGTCATTCAGTGCAAAAAATGTGAGCGCCACCCATGGAACAATCGACCACAGCGAGGGCGCCTGCGCCCAGCGTCGCCAGGTTCGGGCGCCATCATTCGATTCAAAAGTACTTTCGTCACTGGCGTCGAATGTCCGACCGCATTCCGGGCAGGCGTTGTCGCGCAATCCACGCAGCGCATAGCCGCAGTCGATGCAGCTTGCATCGTCCGGAATCATGAATTCATCCGCCATCCGCCACCTGTATGGACTCGTACGAAACGCGTCGCGTTCGCCTGGCGCGACAATTCGCTCAGTCGAGTCCAAGGATCTTCCGATGATTCTCCGCAAAATGGGCGCACGCACGGATCCTCAAAGTGACGCCCGCTGAGTGCTCGGCAGCCATGCTGTTGAGTAGAATCACGAGCTCCCAAAGAAGTTCTGAACTCGTCGTCCACGCCGTTTTGAACACCAGCGTATCCAGCGCGTCTGCCTCAGCGTCACAGCCCTCCGTGCGCAATTGCACGATCAGTTCGCGGACTCCCTCGTAGAATGTGTCCAGGGAGTTGTACAAGGGGGCTTCCTTTCGATCCGACAACGCCCAGCCCAGCGTGAACGCGACGATACTTCCGAGCGGGATGTACCACGGCCATGCGATGGTCATGACCTTCAGTGTCCCGTCTGCGTTCTTCGCGGGCCCCAGCCAATACCCGTAGAGATTCAGCGCAAGCATCAACGCGACGGCCAACAGCAGCGTGAGCGTCTGTGCAGCGCGCCGCCATCGCCACGGCCCGACGCCCCCCCTGAATGTATACACAATCCAAGACGTCAGAATCAAACCGCCTCCGATCAGGCATACGGGAAAGGCCCAATCCTGCCGCCAGACCGCCGCGAAGACGTACAGCACACTGAGCGGCGCCGCAAACATGTAACCACGGCCCGTAATCCGCAGCGGAAGAAACGCGAGGAAGAAGCCCGCGAGCAACGGACCGCCCGTGTAGCCGATCATCGCCAGCGCAAGATCCAGAATGGACTTGTACTTTGCCGCGACGAATTGCGCCCCGAACGCCATCAGGCACAGCACGACGCCCCAGAACAGGACGCACACACGGCCGATCCGCACCGACCGGCGATGCGGCGCGTCGGCGTCGCCGGCGGCGTCATGGTCCACGATCCCCAGGGCCGACATCGACGTCTGGCTCAGCGCCGCCAGCACGCTGGTCAGGCTCGAAATCGCCGCCGCCATGATGGCGGCAATGATCAGCCCCTTCACGCCCGTCGGTATCTCACCCGACGCAATAATGAACAATGGAAAAATGCGATTCGGATTCGCCTCGAACTGCGCCTTCACCGCCCCGGTCAGCGCGTGCTCCGGGTACAGGTAGTAGGCGTAAAGCCCGACACCGACGAGCGCGACGGTAAACGTGACGATCTGACCGGCGAAACTCGAAATGAGCGCCCATCGCGCCTGCCGCACGCCCCTGCAGCAGAACATGCGCTGAACGAAGAGCTGATCCGTCCCGAGGCAATACACGCTGACCCACGTGTTTGCGATGATCGCCGCGGCGAGCGTGTATTGGTCTGTCAGTATCTCCGGCCAGCCGAACTGAAAATTGAAGAAAGTGAACTTGCCCCACGCGCCGGAACCGTCCTTCGCCTCGACGCCCGATCGCAGCAACTCGGCGAATCCGCCCGGCAGCGCCCACGCAATCGCAATCAGCGCGACCACAGCCCCGAAGAGAAACAGCAGAAACAGCAGAACGTCCGTCCAGATGACGGTCGTGATGCCGCCGATCATTGTCCAGCCGATGGCCACGACGCCGATCAGGACAATCGCCCACGCCAGGCCACTCAGACCGACGTGCGCCGTCATCCATGCGAGCTGGTCATGCAGGATCACCTCGAGAATCACGGCCGTCAGATAGACGCGGGCCGACTGCCCCAGCACGCCGCCCAGCGAAAAGAGGGCCGTCGTCATGCCGCGCACGCGGCCGCCCAGCTTCGCCCCCATGTAATCGTACGGACTGTAGATCTCGCGCTCGTAGTAAACGGGAAGCAGCAGGTAGCCGACGATGAATCTCGCGAACAGCGTTCCGAAGACGCCGAGCGACAGGTACGTAAAATTCCCGCCCTTCGTGAAAACGACGAACGGCACGACAACAAACGTGACGGCGCTGATCTCTGTCGCAATGATCGACCCGCTGACGGCGTACCAGGGCAGCTTGCGCCCGCCCAGGAAGAAGTCGCGCATCGTCGATTGGCGGCCGGCCATTCGCGCGCCCAGCCAGGTGCTGAACACGAGGTAGCCGACAACGAGCCCCCAGTCGATCAGACCGAATCCCCCCGTTCCATCGACGCCCGCCGCAAGTAGTCGCAGTCCATTGCCGCCCATGGGACGGCATCATACCGAAAGGCGCCTCGCGGGCGAACGGCGGCGACTACCAGCCATCCACGACAATGCGGCGCCGACCAGCCCAACTCGCAGGAAAAAACGCGTACGAATCGGCGCCGCCGAATCCGTACGCGTTTGAATGTCAACTCATCGTTCGAGCGCCGTCAGCGGGCCTCGAGTTTCCCCATCGTGCGCTCCAGCGCTCGCTCAATCTTGTCAATGGCGCCACCGAACGCCTGATCGATCGACTCAGCGTTGTCGCTGACCGTCACGGGCTTCAGACCGCGCGGGCGCGCCTCGATGACGCAGCGAATATCGTCGGGGCTCGATTTCCTGCTGCTGTTGTCGTCGTGGAAATGAATCTCGACACGTGTCAGCTGTTTGTCGAACCGTTTCAGGGAATCGGTAATCGTGCGTTCGACGTATCGACTGAGCCGCTCGTCGCCTTTGATGTGGTTGTCCGTGTTGACCTGGATTTGCATGCCGTCTCCTCCTGGTCCAAGGCGTTTCCTCGATCCGCGACCGTATGTCGGGGCGGATCCTTCAGGCGTATTGTAGCCCGCCTGGCTGCAAATCGCCCGTTATGGATACATCGGTTTTCCGCCCGGGATCTCCCGCTCGCAACGCAAAAAATGCCGCCCCGGCCACGCCGAAGCGACATTCCTGGAACCTCGAAAGAGGCGTCCGCGGACCCCGTTCCGGCGGCCGCGTTCTGGGGCCTAGCCTGTGCTCTGCATCGCCGCGGCGAGACCGTTGATGCTCAGGAAAATCGTCGACTTCAGCGTGTCTCGCCGGCCGCCTTCCGCCGCCTGGTAACGACCGATCAGCTCGATCTGGAGAACATTGATCACATCCGTAAACGGATTCCGCGCTTCGATCGCCGACTGAATCACGGGATTGTTGTCCAGCAGGCGCGACTGCCCCGTAATGTCCAGGATGATGCGCTCCGTCCGGCTGAACTCCTCCGCAATGATCTGATGCTGCGGCGATGACGCGTCGCCGTACAGCGCCGCGATCGGAAGCCGCGCCCGCGCCATCTCCTGCTGCGCGTTGTCGATCAGCGTTCGGAAGAAGTCCCACGAACGATACAACGAACGCATCTGTTCGATCGCGTCGCAGTCCGCCTGGCAGATGGATTCGATGGCGGATCCCAGCCCGAACCATCCCGGAACAACGTATCGTGTCTGCGTCCATGCGAAGACCCACGGTATCGCGCGGACATTGTCCAGGTCGACGCGACCGCCGCCGCGAGCGACAGGACGCGACGCAATCGGCAGGTCGCTGATGAACGCAATCGGCGTCCGCTCCGCGTACCAGGACCAGAACGACGGATCATGCACGAACCCACGATACGCGGCCATCGATTCCGCGGCGATTCGCTCCATCAGCGAACCATGCGCCTCCATGAAACCGCCGCCGGTATCATTGCCGGCCGCGTGGGAATCGTCTGTCGCGACAATCATCGCGTTGACGATCTGTTCCAGATGACGCCGCGCGATCGCCGACATGGCGTAGCGAAACGTGATCACTTCGCCCTGTTCCGTGAACCGGATTCTGCCGTTTCGCGATCGCCGAGGCGTCGCAAGAATCGCGCGGTTCGCCCGGCCGCCACCGCGACCGACTGTGCCTCCGCGTCCGTGGAACAACCGCAGGGCGACGGCGTGATCGGCCGCAACATCGGCCAGCCGCGCCTGCGCCCGCTGCAGCCCCCAGTTCGACATCCAGTAGCCGCCGTCCTTGTTGCTGTCCGAGTATCCCAGCATGATTTCCTGGAAGTCGCCGCGACCTCGCAGATGACGCCGATACGTTTCATCCTCGAAGAGCGCCCCCATCAGCGCCGGCCCCCGTTCGAGATCGTCAACCGTCTCGAGCAGCGGCACGACGTCGATCGCACACGTCACTTCCCGGCCGTCATACCGCCACAGGCCGGCCTCCTTCAACAGCACCAGCACCGCGAGCAGATCGCTCACATGATGCGTCATGCTGACGATGTACCCGCCGACGGCGCCCGGGCTGGAGGCGGACTGCTCGCGAATGACGTTCAGCGTGTCGATCAGATCGCGCGCCGGCGGCGTCAGCCGGGCGTCGATCGGCGACAAAGGTCGCGGATTGTGAAGCTCCGCCCGCAGCGTTTCGATCTTCTCCGCTTCGCTGAGCGCCAGGTAGTCATCGCACACGCGCGCGAGCCGGAGCAGTTCGGCGAGCGTTTCGGCGTGGACACGCGAATGCTGGCGAATATCCAGCGCGGCCATGTGGAGACCGAACGTTCTCGCCCGATGGATCAGATCGAAGAGTCGCCCCTCACTCGCGACCAGCCCCATGCCGCAGCCGTTGAGCGCATCCGAGAGCGCTTCGAGGTCGGCCACGAAGGCTTCGGCCCGATAGGCGGACGGCGTCTCGCGCGCGGCGTCCAGCTTAGCCATCATCTGCGTGATACGCATTCGAAACGGCTCGTTCTGCATGACGCGCTGATCGCGATCCGAAAGCGGATACTCGTCGCGATCCATATTGATCGCGTCGTCCAGGGCGTCCGGGATCTCCACGCGCACGCGGGAAACGGACAATTCGCGACGCAGCGCCGTCAGTTCCTCCTCGTAGAGTTCGAACATCGCGTCGCGCAACTCGGCGAATGTCGCCCGCGTCACGGAGGACGTGACCCTCGGATTTCCGTCGCGATCACCACCGATCCATGTGCGATATCGGAGGATCGTCGGCAGCGCCGGCGTCGCGCTGTAGCGTTCCCTGATGGCGGATCGCAGATCGCGATACAGCTGTGGTATCGCCTGCCAGACGGGCCCCCTCAGGAAGTAGAGACCGTGACGGACTTCCTCGATGACGCGAGGTCGCTCGACGCGAAGCTCGTCCGTCGCGTACATCAGGTGGACATCGCGCGCCATTCGGACGGCGATCGCCTCATGCTCCGCGGCGGACAGTCCGGGCTCGTGGACGTCGTTCAGGGCGCCGGCAATCCGGCGCTGCTGGCGCAACACACTCTGCCGTCGCGCCTCCGTCGGATGAGCCGTGAACGTTGGCTGGATGTCCAGTCTGCCCAGCACGTCCATGGCGTCGTCCAGCGACAGCCCGCGCTGTTTCAGCGCGTCGATCGCCTCCGCAATCGATTCCGCCCGCGGGCGCCGAACCGACGACTTCCGCTCGCGGTCACGATTGATGCGAGCGATCTCCACCTGTTCCGCTTTGTTCACGAGGTGAAAGCGAATCGTCAGCGCCTTGAGCAGCTCGTGGATTTCGTCGTCGCTGAGCCGCTGCGCCGCGGCGCGAACCTCGCCGAACGGCGAATCGGCGGACAGATCCGCTCCCCGACACAAGTCCACGAGACGATCAAACGTCGCCGCCGCCGCCGCCCCGCATTGTTCGGCGTACACGCGCGCCAGGACATCCGACAACAGGTCGATGTCGTGGCTGAGTGTCGCGCTTCGCTTCGTCCGACCGGTATTGGCTGTCGATGTCATAGCGGGCAGAGTATAGACGCAATCCGGGCCGCTCGCTCAGTTAAGAGACCGGATACCACGCGACCCGCTCGCTGCATTGAAAATCGACCGCCTGGACGAGATTCCCTTCTCACCGCTGGGACGAGAATCCCTTCTCGTCCCCACACCCGCCGCTGGAACGAGATTCCCATCTCGTTCCACCTCCCCGCTCGCTGTTACGGGATTCCTTTCCCGCAGCGACATCGCGCGGGATTCCCTTCCCGCCCCACTCGTTATGCCTGCATCGCGCGACCGACTCGCTGACGCTCGCGGCTCAGTGACTCGGCGACTCGGTCTACGTTCGAGCTTTGCGAAGCGGCCTCCGAGCCGTGCCAGTCATGGCTCGGTCGTACCGCCAGACACATTCACGATTGCATGTCGACCGCCGCATCACTGCGGCGGCTCAGATGGTGAGCGGCCTACATCGAAACGGCCGCCCGCCGGAACGAGATTCCCTTCTCGTTCCACCCCCCGCTCGCTGGTACGGGATTCCTATCCCGTACCCACATCCGCTTCGCTGGTACGGGATTCCTATCCCGTACCCACATCCGCCTCGCTGTTACGGGATTCCTTTCCCGCTGCTACATCGCGCGAGATTCCCTTCCCGCCCCACTCGTTATGCCTGCATCGCGCGACCGACTCGCTGACGCTCGCGGCTCAGTGACTCGGCGACTCGGTCTACGTTCGAGCTTTGCGAAGCGGCCTCCGAGCCGTGCCAGTCATGGCTCGGTCGTACCGCCAGACACATTCACGATTGCATGTCGACCGCCGCATCACTGCGGCGGCTCAGATGGTGAGCGGCTCACATCGAAACGGCCGCCCGCCGGAACGAAATTCCCTTCTCGTTCCCCGGCGGCGCGGCCCATCGTTCGACATCACCCTCCGTGATTCAGCCGCCCAGCAGCAGACTCACGATGGCGCTGACGTCTCGACCGTCGACGACCTCGTCCCCGTTGACGTCGCCCGAGCAGACGCCAATCCCGTGCCCCGCGAGGGCCACGTCGACAAACGTCGGAACGTCGTCGAGCGTCACTTCGCCGTCATTGTTGAAATCACCGACCACGCCGACCGCGTCCTGCGTGAACTCATCGACGCCAATATCGACGTGGCACGCCATGCGCCGAGGCTCGCCGTCGATGTCGACGGCGCCTGTGTCCACGATGAACGCGGGATTTCCGCCATCGATGCACGGACTTTCCGCCCGCAGGTGATAGTCACCCGGCGCAAAGACATCGTCTGAATAGTCCGTCGGTGTCCCCATGTCATCCCAGCTACCGGCGTCAACGAATTGCGGCGCCAGATCGATGTTCCCGAACCACTCTTCGCCGTACCCATTGGCCGGAAAGAACGCCGCGTAGTTCTGAATGTTGCAGTAATGCGCGTGCGCAAACCCGTTCGCCTGCTGTTGCGTCGACGGCGTGGACGGTCCCTGCTGAAACACGACTCGATTGTCATAGACGATGGTATTTTCGAGCATTGTCGCGTATACGCCCGCGGGTTGCGTCTTGGAACGATTGCCGACCACTGTGCATCCTTCGACGCCTCCCGCCGTCAGCCGGATCCCGCCGCCGGAACCGTTGGACACGTTCCCGGCAACCAGTGTGTCAATGACGCGAACACCGCCGCCACCAATGGCGCCCCCCTGCGTACCGCCGACATTGTTCCGGAAGACGCAGTTTCGAATCACGCAAGTGTCGGGCGTACTGAACACGTACAGGGCGCCGCAGACAGACTGCCCCGTATTTCCTTCAAAGGCGCAGTCGGACACTTCCACGGGCGTTCCTGAGATTCTCAGGGGGGCGTATCGCGCGTCGTTGTCGGAGAATGTCGAACCGACGATCGACACCGGGCCCTGGGCGTATATGACGGCTCCCGTTGTGGCCTCATTCCCCGAGACCTCGCAGTCGACCATGGAGAGTTCGCCGAAGTAGAGCATCTCGCTCGCCGGTGATGTGTTGTTGACAAACTCGGTTCGCTCGACCAGCGCCCGCGCCGTATTGATTACACGGCTTGCCGCCATGTTGTTGTCGAACCTGCAATCACTGATCTGAACTGAATCCACCATGATCAACTGACCGGCGGAGTTGCCCGTAAAACGACATTCGGAGAAATCAACCGTAGCGCCATAGACCAAGCGCGATACGACGTTCGCCTCGAACAGGCAGTCCTCGAACCGACCACAGGTGTTCGGCAGCGAGCAGGCCGCGAAGCCGCCGAAGTCAAATCGCACTGTATACGTTCCCTCATGCTGAATGCGACATTCTCGAAACAGCGCATTGACCGAATTCACCGTCATGATGGCCGTGGTTCCCGGCGCGTTGCCGGCGATGTCACACCGATCGAAGAGCGGCCCGTCACTGTCAAAAATGGAAGCCGCGGACCCCAACCCCGAAGAATTCCCTGAGATGACACATCGCCGAATCGTGGGCGCCGCCCCAAGGCACGTGACACCGCCGCCGCGACTCTGTGTCGAAACCTGCCGTCCGTTGATAAGCGTCAACCCGTCCAACACTGAATCGGGTCCCTCTCCCGTCACGAAATACACAACGCTTCCCGCCATGTTTCCGTCAATGGTCGTCGCCGCGACGACGTCCGGATCCGCCGGGTTGGCGCACTGCACGCGAATCGCCTTTCCGACGAAGTTGATGTTCTCCACCCATCGCCCCTCCGGCGAACAGTCATTCGGCAACACGACGACCACGTCCCCGTCGATCGCCGCGTCGATCGCGGATTGAATCGTCGCAAACCCGAACGCCCCCTGGCATTCGACGACAAGCGCGGCGCCGCCCCCGCGTGGCGATCCGCCTCCGGCGTCGTCCGCCACGATTCGCCGAAGATCCTCCCCCGTCAGCGTCACGCCCCCGCCCGAGTAGGGACCGACCGCGTCGGCTGGATCAATCCGCTGCGCGTTGGCCCCCGCCGGCGCCAGAAGCCAGCCGATCGTGGTCGCCCAAACCAGCACGTTGCCATTCTTCATTGCCATGACTCTCTCCTTTCATTCAGAACGGACGATTCTTCACCTTCCCCGCTGAAACGCGATTGAGATTTTCCGGCGCATCGCCATGGACGGTGCGCTACGAGCCGCGCCCCCGTGTTCCACATGGGCGCAACGATCACGCCCACTCGCCACATCGCGTCTGGAGCACGCGCGGCGAACGCCGAATGGCGCAAGATGCAATCGCAAGGGGCCATCGCGGACCTGCGCGGGACGCGCACGCCAGCGCCGCCGCGTATGCGAATGCAAAACGACGCCACAGGAACCAACCTGTCAGCTGGAGTTCGGGAGAGGAATGATCAACGAAGAAGTGCGGAGGACTGAACGGTTGCGACCTGTCGATCGCGAATGAGATAATAGCTTATGATATCGATTGAATAGGCCGTTCGGCGATTCTCCGCAACTGGGACGTCAAATCATACTCTGCCCGGCTCTGGCTTCCTGTATTCTAACACATTCATGGCGCCAATAAAAGAAAAACCGGAACAAAAGTCATATGCGTTGTGCGACACATCGCTGTCACAACGTCACGCGCATTCGATACGATTCGTCAATAACCGACACCTGGCGCAACAGACGGGCCCGCCCGGCATTCCCGGCAGCGCGCTGTCAGATTCCGACATACAGGTCCGCCCTTCCAGGCCCAATCGATCGATACGCTGAACAGGATCACTGCCCAAGCAGCGCCGCTGTCATTACCGCAAGATCCTCTCCGTTGACGAACCCATCGCTGTTCAGGTCCGCCAGGCAGAGCCCCAGACCGACCGGATTCAGTACTTCCGCGAAGAAGGCCGGCAGATCCGCCGCCGTCACGGCGCCATCGCCATCAAAATCGCCCGCCAGCGCGACGTCGTCCTGCGTGAATTCGTCCACGCCCATGTCGACACGACAACTCTGCACGCGCGCTTCGCCATCCAGATCGGCGGCGCCGTCGTCCACAACGAACGCGGGATCGCCGCCATCGATGCACGGGCTGTCAGCCGCCAGGTGATAGTCGCCGGGAACGAAGACATCGTCCGTCAGATCGGCCGGTGTCCCGTTGTCATCCCAGTGGCCCGGATCGACGAATCGCGGATCGAGCGAGATGTTGCCGGCGAGGGCGTTGGGAACGCCGCCGGGTGTAAAGTTGTACTGGAGGTTCTGGATGTTGCAGTAGGTTGCGGTCGTCGCCTGAGAGACCTGCGACTGATGGCCATCGCCGTTCGCGTCGCGGTTGTTGTAGACGATGGAGTTTGTTAGTTGGGCGCCCGTCACGCCGGCGGTCAGCCCCGTTGCGAAGTTTCCGACAATCGTACATCCAACGACGGCCGCCCCAGTCGCGTTTATCGCGCCACCCGACTCACAAGAGTTTCCGACGACAAGACAGTTGATCACGGTTCCGTTCCACATCTGGATTGCGCCACCGGTTCGGGGACTGATGTTGTTGATGAATCGACAATCCCGGATGGGCCCGATGGTGTCAGGGTTCGCCTCAGAGAGAACGCGGATGGAGGTCCCAACGTTTTCGAGGAACTCGCAACGTTCGATGGATCCTCGGATCAACGCCGTCGTCTCGACAATTCTGGTCTGCGTGTCATTATTCGTGAATGTGCAATCGGTTAAGTGGGAATCGCTGCCGCCAAGTTGAAAGAGCGGACCCGCGGCTTCGTTCTGGTCGAAGACACAATCACGGACCAGAGCGCCAAACGCCATAACTACGAGTGTTCCCGGAGCATGGTTTTGGATAAACGTCGTGCGCTCGAGCGTTCCATAGTTGATCAAGACAAGGAGGCTGCTCGAATTGTCCTCAAAATGGCAGTCTGAAATGCTGAACCGCGTGCCATACGCACACGTATCCGTATTTCGTCGGAACGTGCAGAACGAGATCGCCATCCCGTCGCCCCGAAGCAGCTTCTTGCTGCTGTTGTCATGAAATGAACATCCGATCGCCTGAAAGCAAGCATCTTCGACGTTGCAGTCAGAAGGTCGACCCGCGTGACCGTAATAGAGTGTGCTCCCACCATGATTGGAGAAGTCGCAATCGATCACGACCGGCCAGACGGAGAGTCCCCAGATTGAAATCGCCGACCCCGACAACGATGCGGCGTTGGAGTCAAAGCGACATGAATCAAATGTCGGCGCACTGGCGCCCTGTGAATAAACCGCGCCACCACGCTCCGCCTGGTTTTCGTTCAGGAGGCAGTGTCGGATCGTCGGTGCGGACTCGATCGAGGTAACACCACCGCCATGGCCGCCGACGCCAAGCCCATTCGTCATTGTCACACCGTCCAGCACCGAGTCCGCCCCCTCCCCGCTGACAAAGCTCACGACGCTGCCGGCGGCGTTTCCGTCGATGATCGTCGCCTCCACGATCCCAGGGTCCGCCGGGTTCGCGCTCTGGACGCGAATCGCCTTGCCCAGGAAGTCGATGTTCTCAAACCACCGCCCCTCCGGCGTGCAGTCGTTTGGCAGGATAACGACGATGTCGCCGTCCTCCGCCGCGTCGATCGCCGACTGGATCGTGGCGTACCCATAGGCGCCGTTGCACTCGACGAGCAGCACATTTCCGCCGCCGCCCCGCACGCCGCCCTCCCCCGCGATTCGACGCAGGTCCGCGCCTGTCAGCGTGAGGCCGCCACCCGTCCAGGCGCCCGTCGCCGTCGCCCCGTCGATAGGTTGCGCGTTCGCAATCGGAGCGAATGACAGCCAGCCCACGAGACTCGCGCTCAGCGCCCGCCTCGCCAGGACGCTCGCCGATGACCGCCGCGACTGACTTCTGGAAAAATGTCGAATTGACCACATGACCCAGTCCTTTCCTTTTGGCCCGCCTGAGGCGGCGCCCGCTTCAGCGCCTCCGGAACCTGCGCCGCTTAGCGCGACGCTACGCTTGCGCGCGATCACCCATCGGGGCGTCGCCTCCAATCGCGACCCGAAACACGCGCATCGATCACGACGACGCGCACAGCGACATCAGAGCCGCTGCAGCAACGCCGGGACCTTCATTCTGCGACGAATGCGACTCCCGAGATGCGGCGAACTGCGCGCACAACAACTGGAGCCGAACCGCGACGCTGAACGACAACAACAATCAGAATGTCAGGAAGGAACGGGAGAGAATGGCGGGACGTGTTGACGAAGGAAGCTCGGCGGGGACGATCCGAAGATCGAAGTGATTAAGATGAAAAATAATATCGAGTGTATGTATTCCGCCGTATTGCCAGCCCTCAACCAACGCGACGCGTCAAACGCCGCCCGGCTTCACTGTTCGTATTCTATCGTCGCGAACGGCCAATACAAGAAAATCGCCCGCAAATCCGGGGCGCTTTCCGTTGAAGGCCGCGCGTCACTACGACGCCCGCGCCCGGTACGACGTGGAAGTCGCATCGGACGTCGCGCTGTCGGCGCCGCGCCCCACGCCGCTCGGTCGCTCAAACGGAACACGCGCGGACTCAAACTGTCGCAGCCAGAGTTCCAGGTTGAGCAGCCCCCACAGCTTCCGATTGAAGCGCCCTGAATCGCCCATCTCACGCTCGAGCCGGCCGACATCCCAGAGGCCCCTTTGCCGCGCTGTCGCCCCCAGCAGGGCGTCGCGAACAAATGATCGCACCGGCTCCCGCCCGAACCACGCGTCGAACGGCACGGGGAAGCCCATCTTGTCACGCCGATCGAGAATTGACTGCGGCACGACACCCGTCGCCACGCGACGCAGAACTCGCTTGGAACACGCCCCACGAAATCGCATGACGGGCGGCATCCGCGTCACAGTCTCCACAACCCGATGATCCAATAGCGGCACGCGCGACTCCAGCGAAGCCCCCATGCTCACGCGATCTTCGACGTGCAACAACGCCGGAAGCAGCGACTTCAGGTCGAAATGCGTCATTCGCACAAAATAACTCGGCGCCGCTGGCGCTTCGAAGTGCGATCGGAATCGCTCCGCCACGCGGACCCGCGCTGAGACGTTCCAGACATCCGGCGACATCACGGTATCCAGCCCCGCCGATCGATCGACCAGCGCCAGATAGCGCATCGACATGTCGTCGAAGAGACCGCGAGAGAAGAAGCCTTGCAATAGCGCCGTGTACTCCCGCAACAGCGGCAGGTTGGGCGCGATCTCCTCCCACGTCACGACATACTCGGCGCCGTCCTGCGTCCCGTGAATGGCGCCCTTCAGGCACTGTTCCAGGTACGCCGCCAGGTAACGCGCATAGCCGCCGAACAGTTCGTCGCCGCCCTGTCCGCCGAGACACACTTTCACATGCTGCGCCGCCAGGCGCGACACGTGATATTGCGGGTACAGACCAGGCCCCGCGGCGGGTTCGTCCATCAGCCACGCAAGCGTCGGCATGTCGCGGCAGAAGCCCTCGGCGTCCGGCCGAATCTCGTGATACGCGGCGCCGCACGCGTCGGCGACGCGCCGCGCGTGATGTGATTCATCGAAGGCCGGACCGTCGTCAAACGCGCCAGTGAATACCGCCAGGGCGTCGCTTCCCTGTCGGGCCGCCAGCGTCGCGACGACGCTGCTGTCCAGTCCGCCCGAGAGATACGCGCCCACGGGAACATCGCTTCGCATCTGCAACGCGACGGAATCCCGCAGCAGCATCGACACGCGCGCCACGTGATCCTCATACGCCGACGATCGATCGAGCGCGTAGTCGAAATCCCAGTATCGCTGAATCCGCGCCCGGGCGTCGTCGAACGGTCGAATCGTCAAATGGGTACCCGGTTCCAATCGACGCACGCCCTCGAACATCGTTGCGTCGCCCAGTAGGAACTGGAATGTCAGATACTCCGGCAGCGCCTCGACGTTCATCCTGGGGCTGACGTCGCGCGACGCGAACAGCGCCTTGATTTCCGACGCGAACAGGAACGCGTCGCCCGACTTCGTCCAGTAAAGCGGCTTGATCCCCAACCGATCCCGGGCAAGAAAGAGCGTTCGCTCCCGCTCATCCCAAATGGCGAAGGCGAACATTCCATTCAAATGGCTGACGCACTCGGCGCCCTGCTCCTCGTAGAGATGCAGTATGACTTCATTGTCGCTGCTCGTTCGGAATCGATGCCGCCCCGACAGCTCCCGCCGCAGCTCAAGATGGTTGTAGATCTCGCCGTTGCAGATCAGCCAGATGGAGCCGGACTCATTGCGAATCGGCTGCGCCCCACCGGCGACGTCAATGATCGCCAGGCGACGATGGCCGAGGGCCACGGGCCCCTTGATATGAAAACCCTCGCCATCGGGACCGCGATGCGCCAGCGTGTCCGTCATCGCGTGAATCAGCGACGCGTCGACGCGATCCGAATGATCGAATTTCAGGCAGCCTGCGATGCCGCACATGACACTGGCCTTTCTTCCTGCGGCGACGCGCTCACGCGAGGATCCCGGAATTCGGCGATCCGCCGCTTCCAGTACCCGCGGCGCACGCCGAACCACTTGCTGTACTTCATCGCCAGGAGCAGGTAGCCCCATGTTGTCGGCAGACTCGCCATCTTGCTGACGCTCTTCTTGCGATCGTAATGCAGATAGTGCGCGACTTCACCGAATCGGGCGCCAAGCAGGTCCAGCTTGACGACCTTCTCAAGCGTGCACGAGAACCCGAGATCCTTGCGCTCAATGAATCGATTGCCATACACGTCGATCGCCCGCTTCAGCGTTTCCCATCGATAGGCGCGATACCCGCACGAATAGTCGCGGAGCCCGCGAATCGGGAAGAGCAGCTTCATGTAGAGCCCCGCCCCCCAGCTCAGCAGCTTTCGATGGCCTTCGACGCCGGACTGACCGCCCCCCGGCTGATATCGCGATGTCACGACGACGTCACAGCCACTCTGGACTTTCTCGACCAGCGTCGCAACGTACGCCGGATCCTGCGAGTCGTCGCAATCCATGCGCACGACAATATCTCCCGGTCCGCCGATGCCCACGCAGTGCTCGATCCCATCGCGGATCGTCTCGCCGAGACCGCGATTGATGGGATGCCGCAGGATGTCAATCGGCATCTCCCGACGGAACCGCTCGGCCCGGGCGGCGGTTTCATCCCGGCTCCCGTCATCTACGAGGACGACGCGATAGTCAAATCCCCCCGTCTCCATCGCATCGCGAATGCGCGGCAGGAGCGCGGGGATCGAGTCTTCCTCGTTGAACGCCGGCAGCAGCATCAGGATCTTCATCTGTCTCTTTTCCTCGTTTGAGTCCTTACGCAACGCGCGTCGGCGCAATCTGTCCGACAGGATGAGCGCCTCGTCGACGCGCCCATCGAATCAGGAACCACAATCCCGGCAGGCTTCCGATGACCGCCAGCGCCCGCCACGACAATGCGATCTCGGCGCCACCGGCCGTTCCGGCCATGGCGAAGAGCGTGTCAAAGACGGCCTCCCCGACGCCCAGCCCGCCCGGCGCCAGCGGCAGCGCATTCGCGACAAATCCCACGGGAACCAGGGCGCACGTGGTCAGGCTCGGCGTCGCCCCCGTGAGACCGACACAGACGACCACGGCCGCGCCGACAATCGACGCCTGGGCGCACAGGGACCAGAAGAAACCCATCGCCATGCCGGAAGGTCGCCGCGCCGTCGCGCCGATGGCGGAAGTGACGCGCTTCACGACGCCCATGATTCCACCCGTGACGTCTCGCGGCGGAGCGTGCGCGTCATTGCGTCGCGCGAGAGCGAACGCGACGACAAACATTGCGGCGAATCCGATCAGGATCGCAACACATGCGACCAACAGCCCCATCAGCGCCGGCGTTTGTCGAATTCTGTCCAGCGTCGCCAGCATTCCGCCGACCGCCAGCGCCATCAGCGCCGCCAGCCCCAGCAGTCGATCCACCAGCGCGACGCCGATCCCCTTCGAGACGTCACCATCGAATCCACGCCCCAGCAGGTACGCCTTCGCCAGGTCCGAGCCGAGACCGCCCGGGATCAGCCAGCCCGCGAACGCCGCCGCCATCGTGAATCGCATCGCGTCCGGCCGGGAAAGCCGCCCGCCCGCGGCGCGCACGATAGATGACAGTCGCATCGCAAGAAAGACATAATTCGCAATGACGCAGAACATCGCCACGGCGACGATCCGCGGCGCGTCGAACAACTTGGCAAGCGCCGGCCAGCGCAGCGCGCCCGAACGAATCAGCCACGCCATCAGAACTGTCGCAACCGCAATCTGCGCCGCGCTCCTCAACCCGCGCGCCAGCGCCGTTCGCCGCGCGCCCTCGACGCGGATTTCAGTCAGTCTTCCCGCAATGGCCCCGGCGTCACTCAACGACATCCCCCCTCGCCTGCGCCCGCGCCAGGGGCGCCGACAGGTCATACACGCGAAAGACGTCGTTTTCGGCGACAACGCCGAAGTCGAGCCGCTGATCCAGCTCGACAATCGCCAGCCCCACGCCGTAACGCTCGCGAAGCTCCTCGAACGCCGCCGTTGATCGCCTTCGATATCCGTCCGCCAGTCGTCGCATCATCGATCCGTCCGGCGCCACGTTGCGGGCGTCGTCGCCGAGATACCACGACATTCGTTCATAGAGTCGATCCACCAGCCAGGGACCGTAGGCGTAGACCGTCAGTTGCTGCCGGCAGAGAAACGAGCCTCGATCGGCCCACGCGCCGGGATTTCGGAGATCTGGTGGGGCCACGACGATGCGCCCCGGCGGACAGGCCCGTCGGATTTCCGACGCCAGTTTCAGCAGCGCATCTGCGCGTCGCTTCTGCACGCCATCGAACGTCGGCGCCATACCGACCGCCTGCACAAACGCGCAGGCCGCCATGACGAATGCGATCAGGCCAATCGGTCGAAGCGGGCGCCCGTCCCTCGTCGCCCACACCAACAGCGTCGCCACGCCGACAACCACAACGCCCCAGCGCGGCGCCATGTACGATGTCATTCGCGCCAGCGCCGGCCACTCGTCCGCCAGAAGCGCCATCGGGATGGCGCACAACGCAAACCCCATCCATCGCCATGAACCGCGAGTTCGCAACGCCGTGATCGCGATGAGCAACGCCGTCGCAGCATGCGCCGGCGCCGCCAGCGCGGGCGCCATGGGCGCCAGGAATCCCGTCAGGGCCACACCCGCCAGCACGGCCGAGAGTCCGCCGGACTTCGCGATGTCAATCAGCCAGGCAATCCCGACCGCGATCCCCGCGAAGAGAATGAACCGCGTTCCGCGCCACAACGTCAGCTGCGCCACGAATCGAACCGGCCAGACTTCGACCAACACGTATCCCGCGGCAAGCAGGATCGCCGCGGCGAACAGCCAGCCCTCGACAATCGTCAGCTTCTCGCGAAGCGCGCTCCGCGCCGCCGCCCATCCCATCACGCCCGGGACCAGCAGCGCCGCGAGCCGCAGCCAGCCAATCGCCGGCGTTTCGGAAACGAAAATGTGATGCGGGTAGATCCACCTGGGAAATCGCAGCCACTCCTCGATCGAAACGTCCCCCGTCGGCGCCGTCGTCGAGAAGGCCCAGAAAACTGTCGGCGCCGCCGCCAGGGCGCAGACGACACACGCCGCAATGGCCGGCCGCCATCGCCCGCGCCGAAGCCCATCGATGATCGCGGCGCCGCACAGCATCGCGCCGCCAAACAGCGCGATGGAGCCATGGGCGTTGAAGGCCAGGCCGGCCAGCAGACACGCCCACACATGACGCCCCCGCCACGAGAGCGCCATGGCCACGCAGATCATCGCCGTCGCAGGGAACTCCGGATTGCACACGAGGCCGACGCCGCTCGAACCGCCGAGCGACGCGGCCATGCTGTTACCCCAGAGCACCGAAAGCGACACCAGCGAACTTGCGAGCGCATTTCGCGTCAGCGTCAGCGAAAGCCAGTACAGCGCCGCCGCCAGCATGATCAACTCAACAGCGAACGCGCCGCAAAGCAGTGTGAGTCGATCGACATACCTGACCAGAAACCCCATCGCGGGGTAATAGACGCTGAAGAGTCGCGGGTTCAGTTCCTGGTTGAAGCTGTTCCCGATCGCCTCGGGCGCCTTCGTCCAGGCCAGGTACTCGGCCAGCTGGCCGTCGATCTGAAAATGCGTGGGCAGCGCCGGCATTCGCATCATGACAAAAACGACGGCGCCGAAGACGCTCAGCAGCAGCCCCAGCCGCGCGAGCGCCACGCGTCCTTCGTCCCGCGCCGTCTCCGAGTCCGCCGATACCGGCCAATGCGATATGGAAGCCGTCGCCAAACAGCCCACCTTGCAGAAAGACACATTTTTGACTGCGCGCAGCCACATCCCGCCGCAGTTCCGCGTATCTCAAATATCGGCAGACGCCGCCGGATCGCTGGCGACGACCTGCATTGCCGCGATGCGGGGCCCCGTCTCGGCGGATTTTGCGCTCATGCCGCGCGGCCTCACCCGCATTCGCCGACATCGCCGATGGAATCTGAGGCGGGACCGCGCGCCGCGCCGGCGAATTTCGCGACGTGACGCAAGCGCCCGCGATCAGGACGAGCCTATGACCTCTCGAGATGACCGACGTGACATGGACGCCGGACGGATGGCGCCAAGGCGCCCGCGCGAGGAATCGACGCGCATGAGCTATCGCGCTGACGCGCCGAAGAGACCCACGTTTCTGAGCGTCGTGATCCCCGTCCTGAACGAAGCCGCCAACATCCAGGCGATGGTCGATCGCCTCAGACACGCCCTGAGCGACACGACGGACTGCTACGAGGTGCTCTTTGTCAGCGACGGCAGTACCGACGAGACGGATCGACTCGTCGCGGACACCAACACGCGCGATCCGCGTTTTAAGCTGTTGCGGCTGTCGCGACCGTTCGGCCATCAGAATGCAATCCAGGCGGGACTCGATCACGCTACGGGGCAGACTGTTGTCACGATGGACGGCGACCTTCAGCATCCGCCCGAGGCGATTCCCGACATGCTCGACGCCTGGCGCAAAGGCGCCGACGTGGTTCACGGCATCCGCGAGTCGATGAGCGAGAAATCCCGTTTTCGGCGCCTCGGCAAACGCGTCGGCTACGCAATGCTCGAACGTCTCTGCGACGTGGATATCGTGCCCCAGTCCGCCGACTTCCGCCTGTATGATCGATGCGCCGTGGACGCCATGGCCCGCCTCCGCGAACACGGACGCTTCAACCGAGGTCTCGCCCGCTGGATCGGATTCAACCAGGCCGTTGTCAATTACGCCGAATCCAAACGCAACGGCGGCGAGGCCAAGTACTCCACGATTCGACTGATCCGCCTCCTGACGGACGGCGTGTTTTCGCTGTCGGCCAAGCCGCTTCGCTACATGGGCGTGGCGGGCCTGACGTTCTCCGCCCTGTCCAGTTGCTACCTCGTCTTCGTCCTTGTCGGTCACATCGTCGGCCTGCCCGGCTTTGACAAGGTCAATGGCTGGGCCTCACTCATCGCGACGGTCCTCTGCATGGGCGGCATTCAGCTCGTCGGTCTCTGGCTGATGGGCCAGTACCTCGGGCGCACCTACGACGAAGTGAAACAGCGACCACTCTACGTCGTGGCGGACGCCGTCGGCATTCCCAGTCGCGGCGCCCTGCGGCTGTCGCCATCCAAACGCGAGATTCCGAAATCCGTCGAAACGCTCAGCGAGTTTGACAAGCGCATGGAAGCGATTCGACAACTGAGACAGACGGCATGATCGCCGCCGTCACTCAGACTGAATCCGCGTTCGACGCCTGCCGCGCCTGCGGCCGGACAGACGCCGTTCAGCGCGACTGTGTTCGCGGCTACCAGATTGCACAATGCCCCGGATGCCGCCTCGCCTGGACCCACAACGCCCGTCTCGATCCGACGGCCTTCTACGACGCGGCCTATTTCGAAGACGCGAACGCGGCAAAGGGCTACAACGATTACTTCGCAATGGCCGGCGCCATGCGTCGCACCAATCGAAAGCGACTTCGCCACATCCGTCGCCATCAGCCGGGCGCGGCGTCACTCCTCGATGTCGGCTGCGGTCCGGGCCACTTCCTGCACGAAGCCGCCGGCGAAGGATTCGCAACACAGGGCATTGAAGTGTCTCCGTTCGCCGCCGAGTTTGCCCGGCGGGAATTCGGTCAGCCCGTCACGACGGGCCCCATCGATGCGACGACCCTGTCGAAGGTGGACGGCGCGCCGGATGTGATCACGCTCTGGGACACGATCGAACATCTGCCGGATCCCGACAGCGCCGTGAGGCGGCTCGCCGATCGCCTCGCGCCGAACGGCCTGATGTGCGTTACGACGGGCGACATCACATCGCTCGCGGCCCGGCTCTCCGGCTCGCGATGGCACTTGTACAACCTTCCCGAACATCTCTGGTTCTTTTCGCCGGACGCGCTTCGACACATGCTCGAATCCGCGGGGCTGATTGTCATCCACATGGGATCGGAAGTCTGCTGGTACACCGCCCACTACCTGGTCGAGCGACTCAGCTATTCCGCCGGCTTCAGGACACCGCGTATCCCCGGAGCCGGGCTGCTCAGACGCATCCCCGTCCCGCTGACGCTGTTCGATATCGTCTTCGTTACCGCGAAGAAGCCCGCGTAGCGACATCGACATGTCAAGGTCAACGATCAGCAGTTTCGCGCAGCGTCAGCCGGACGCGACCATCGCCGGGCGCCATCGCCCTGTGGCGTCGCGCGCCGCGTGGCGCCCAGACACGAGAATCTGCGCCACGGCAATCGTCCTGCTGGCCGGCGTTCTGGCCGCCTGCTTCCCGCCGGCGGAACGCAATGAGAACTTTCGCCTGCGAAAGATGCTCAAAGCCGGCTGGCGAATCGCGCGCGGTGAAGATGTCTCGCGCGTCCTCACGCAGAAGTACGCCGGATATGACGTCGGCACACCGCTGTTTCTCGCCGTCACGATGAAGCTGACACTGTCCGACGATCAACTGGCCGAAGGCCCTCCGACACAGGCCCCGCCTCTCTTCCATTGGGCGCATCGCGCGGGATTCATCGTGGCGATCACGGCGCTGTTTGCCGCGCTTTGGGGCCTGACGACGCCTTTCGTGGCCGCGGGCGTCGCAACGCTCCTGCTGGCGTCCCCGAACTGGCGATTCATCGCCTGGTCCGATGATGTGTATCTCTTTCCGCTGTATGCGTTCGCCGCGACCTGTGTCGCGATCGCCGTGATCAATCAGCGATCGCGAATCGCCTGGCCTGCGCTGATCGTCTGCGCGATGGCCATCGGGGCGGCGTGCACGTTTCGAAACGTGTCACTGCTGTGTGTGTGTCCCCTGCTTCTGCTTGTCGTCCGACCGACGACACTGCAAACAACAGCGGCGCCACGTTCGACGCGAATCCGCGCGGCCGCGACATTCCTGATCGCCACGATCTGTGCGGTTCTTCCCGGCAGACTCGTCAGCAGCCCGGGCCATGTCTTCTGGCATCCCATGCACTGCGGTCTCGCCGAATTCGGCGGCCACGAGGACGCCCAGGCTCGGCTCTACCCATGGTTCATCAATGAAAACGAACTGCCCGAGGACGCCGTCCCGGTTCAGGACTGGACGGACGAGCGCAGCTATCGCCGCGCCCGGGCGCTCGTCCCCGACATCGTCGTCTGCTCGCCCGAGTACGACGCCATCATGCGCGAGGATTATCTGGCGCTGTGGAAGGCCTACCCCGTCGCGATGGCACAGACCTACGCCCGTCGCCTGATGAATGTCCTCACGCTCAATCCGTGGCAATCGCACACAGCCGATTCGCGCATCATCCACTCGCTCGCCGACACGATGGCTGTCGCGTTTTTTCCGGCCATTCTTCTGATCGCCTGGCGGATCCGCATCCCGCGTCGCGCCTTCTGGCTCACGATCGCCTTCGCGCCCATGATCATCGCCCCGATGATCGCCCACTCGGGCTACATCATGTACAACGCCCCCGCTCAGCTACCCGCCTATGTCCTGGCCTTCTGGACGCTGCATCACGCAATTCGCCGCGTCCGGCCCCGATGGTCCGTCCAGACACGCTGAGCGGCGCCGCCCATCCCTTTCACGCGCTCCGTGCAGCCACTCTCGAATCCACGCTAACGCCGAATCTCTTCCCGCGGACGCGGCGCCGCGCCTACAATCATCGATTCGCACGCGCCGCTACCTCTCAAAGATCGACACCATGCGCCATCCATCGCGGATTCGATTTGCCGTCCTCCTCGTCCTCCTCCTCGCACCGAGTCTGCTCGCACAATCCGACGACGATCCGCTGTCACATCGACAACGCGACGCGAGGGAAAAGGCGGTCCGGGATTATGGCGGGACGCGAAAGACGGAACGCGCTGTCGCCGACGGGCTCGCCTGGCTCGCCGCCCATCAACAACCGGATGGTGTCTGGAATCGAACCGGGTTTCCGCGACAGTGCCCCGCCGGCGATCACTGCAGCCAGGCCGCCGTCGCGTTCGAATCGCGAGACGCCGATGTCGGTCTGACGGCCCTCGCGACGCTCGCCTTCCTCGGCGCGGGCTACACACACGAGGAAGGCCCATACGCGCAACACCTGTCGCGCGCGTTCTCCTACATCCTGGCGCAACAGAACACCACCGGCGGATTCACGGACGCCGTCGGCTATCAGATGTACTGCGACGCCATCAGCACGATCGCCATTGCGGAATGCTACGCGCTCACAAAGGACGAAGTGCTTCGCCGACCGCTTGAACGCGCCATTGCCCACGTCGCTCAGGCGCAGCAGCCCGAAGGCGGCTGGGACTATACCGACGCCCGAACCCATCGGAACGATACGTCGATCACGGGTTGGTGCGTCATGGCCATCAAGTCGGCGCAGGCCGCCGGCGTCGATGTCCCGCTGCGGACGCGTCTCAACCTCATCCGACACTTCGATCGCGCAACGGAACCGGACGGCCGAGTCTGGTACGCCGACAAACGCGAAAACCCCTCCGCCGGCGGAAACAGGACGCTCATCAGGCGTCGCTATGGTCCGGCGATGACGGCGACAGGGTTGTTCGTTCGCTCAACGCTCGGCTTTCGTATGGACGATCGCATTGCAACGCGACAGATCGAACGCCTCCTCGCCGATTTGCCGAACCTGGAGAAATTTCGCGACGCCAACGGCGATGGACTGCACAGCGCCTACTACTGGTACTATGGCTCACTCGCCCTCTTTCACGTCGGCGGCGAGCCCTGGGCCCAGTGGAATCGCGCGTTGCGGAACACGATCCTCGAATACCAGGAACGACCGACGACGCCGAAGGGCGGTCGCCGCCACGCCTATGGCAGCTGGCCCGCCTTCGGTCGCGGATGGGGGAAGTGGGGAAGAACCGGCGGGAGAGTCTATTCGACCGCGATCAACACGCTGACGCTCGAAGTCTATTACAGGTACCTGCCAGCCTATCTCTCACCTCGCGGCGTCATCGGACCACACGAAGTGCGCGATCTCGTCGACAAGGCCGGTCCGGACGACCAATTGGCCCTCGTACGGCTGGCGGCTCGCTTTCACGCCGACATCGCGGAGCCCATCCTCCTCGACCTCCTGGAATCGCCGAGCGCCGTTGTCCGGATCGAGTCCGCGATTGAGCTGGCCGACATCGGATCGCCCGCGGGT
>ERZ795053.357-NODE-357-length-57407-cov-20.248169_pt1 | contig 57407 bp, 52 predicted proteins | sample MGYA00375137_ERZ795053 | MGnify/ENA primary metagenome ERZ795053 (study PRJEB30182, sample SAMN05720284) | activated sludge metagenome | isolation source: Anaerobic digester | place: Hong Kong | collected 2014-12-17 ...
CATGGCGCGGCGGTGGAAGAGCAGCGCGTTGGCGTATGCGGAGATCATCGGGAACGCTTGATCCGGAGCACGACCGGAGCCGCCAGGCGGGATGCCCTGCAGGAAGACCGGAGCACGCTCCGGTCTTCCTCTTTTTTCCGTCGTCGCCACCGAAAGACATCGCCGCCCGGAGTGTTGGGGTTCGCGTCAGGAGGATCCGCCCCATGCGCCCGGAGGAGATCGACCATGCTACGGATGTTGTCCGTCACCGCCGCCATCGTGCTCGCCGCCGCCGCCGCCGTCGCGGCCCTGCCGCCGCCGGCCCACCCCCTTTTCGACGGGGACGCGGTCCACGAGGTCCACCTGACCTTCGCGCAGCCGGACTGGTGGGATCAGCTCACCGCCAACTTCGAGAACTTCGAGGACCCGCCGTACCTGGAGGCCTCGTTGGACATCGCCGGCATCTCCCTGGCCAGCATCGGCGTGCGCTTCAAGGGCAACAGCAGCTACTGGGGCTACTACGGGGATAAGAAGTCCTTCAAGCTGGACCTCGACGAGTTCGTGCCGGGGCAGGAGATCGCCGGGCTGGACAAGCTCAACCTCAACAACTGCTTCCTGGACCCGAGCTCCGTGCGCGAGAAGGCCGCTTACGAGCTCTGCGACGCCCTCGGCATGGCCTCCTGCCGCACCAACTACGCCGCCGTGTACATCAACGGCACGTACTGGGGCCTCTATCTGCTGGTGGAACAGCAGGATCAGGAGTTCCTCGAGAGCCGCCACGGCGCCGGCGAGGACGGCAATCTCTGGAAGGGCGAACCCCACGGCTCGCTGGAGGATCTGGGCCCGGCCGAGTCCGACTACTACGACGCCTACGAGCTCAAGACCAACGAGACGGCCAACGACTGGTCCGACCTGGTGGACTTCATCGACACGCTCAACGGCACCCCCGTCGCGGCCCTGCCGGACAGCCTGCACAACCGGCTCGACGTGGAGTCGGCGTTGGCCATGCTGGCCGTGGACAACTTCATCGTGAACCTGGACAGCTACGTGGGCCGCTGCGCGAACTTCTACCTCTACCACCGCGAACGCGACGACCGCTTCGTCTTCACCAAGTGGGACCAGAACGAGGCCTGGGGCGTCTTCAACATGTACGGCCTGTCCACCACGCAGCTCCAGCAGCTCGATCCGTTCTGGACCAACCCCAACCCCGGAGAGGAGCGTCCCCTGGCCGAGCGGCTCTGGCAGGTGGACGCCTACGTGGACGTCTACCTGGGCCACATGCAGACGCTGATGGCCGGCGCGGCGCAGCCCGCCGTGCTGCTCGCGCGCATGGAGGAGCTGCGCGACCTGATCCGTCCCTACGTGGAGACCGATCCCAACTCCATGTTCACGGTCTCGCAGTTCGAGTCCTGCATGACCTCCACCGTGTACGCATCCTTCGGCCCGCCTCCCGGCCGGGCGATCCCGCCCCTGCAGACGTTCATCAACGCCCGCCATGCGTACCTGAGCGGAGCGATCGGGACCTGGACGCCGATCGAGGGGCTGGTGCTGAACGAGGTGATGGCGAGCAATCACGCCACCGTCGCCGACGAGGCGGGAGAGTACGAGGACTGGATCGAGGTGACCAACACCAGCGGCGCGGCCGTCGACCTGGCCGGGCTGGGCCTGACCGACCATCTGGAGGGCGTGCCCGACTTCGTGTTTCCGTCGCTGGTCCTGGCGCCCGGCGCCAGCGTGGTGGTGTGGGCCGACGAAGACGTCGCCCAGGGCGACCTCCACGCGCCCTTCAAGCTCGACGCCGACGGCGAAGACGTGTTCCTCACCGACGGCGCCGTGGTCATCGACCGCGTGACCTTCCCCGCCCTCGCCGCCGACGTGAGCTACGGGCGCTGGCCCCACGGCGACGGCGGCTGGACCACGCTGTCCGCGGCCACGCCCGGCGCCGACAACCTCAACCCCGAAGAACCCGAGACGGTCGTGCTCTTCATCAACGAGTTCCTCGCCCTCAACGACACCGGACTCCAGGACGAGACCGGCGCCTGCGAGGACTGGGTGGAGATCTACAACCCGGGACCCGACGCCGTGGAGCTGGGCGGCCTCTTCCTGTCCGACGACCTCGCGGACACCGACCGGTGGTCCTTCCCGGACACGACCCTCGCGGCCGGCGCGTTCCTGGTGGTCTGGTGCGACGACGACGCGGGCGACGGCCCCCTCCACGCCAACTTCAAGCTGGGCGGCGGCGGCGAGGAGATCGGCCTCTTCGGGCGGCTCGCCGCGGGCAACGAGCTGATCGACAGCCGCGTCTTCGGCGCCCAGACCGCCGACGTCAGCGAGGGACGCGTCACCGACGGCGGCGCCGCGTGGACCACCTTCGCGCAGCCCACGCCGGGCGCGTCCAACGAGGACGAGGTGGGCGTGGAGGGCGGAGATGCGCCGGGCGCCGGAACGGCCGCGCTGCGCCTGCGGCCCAACGTGCCGAACCCGTTCAACCCCGTCACGACGCTGCGCTTCGACATCCCCGCGTCCGGACGCGTGCTCCTGGAGATCTTCGACGTCCAGGGCCGGCGCGTCGCCGTCCTGCACGACGGCGCGTTGCCGCAGGGAAGTCACGAGGTGGTCTGGAGGGGTCGGGACGACCGCGGCGGCGAGGTCCCGTCGGGACTCTACGTTTCCCGTCTGACCTGCGGGGCGGAGCGGCGGACTGGGCGGCTGACGCTGCTGCGCTGAGCCGCGGGCGGCAGCGGAGCGGACGCGCCGCGGGCTCCAGGGTCCGCGGCGCGTCTACATGATCAACGTCGCCCCGAAGCTCAGCACGCTCAGCAGCAGCGCCCCCACCAGCGCCGGCAGGCAGCCCTTCACGTGGAAGCCGGGCACCAGCGCGCCCACCAGGCGCAGCATGAGCGCGTTGATGGCCAGCAGGAACACCCCCAACGTGAGCACCGTGATGGGCAGGGTGAGGATCACCAGCACCGGCCGCACCAGCGCGTTGACGATGCCCAGCACCAGCCCCGCCAGCAGGGCCTGCCCCACGCCGTCCACCTCCATGCCCGGAGTGAGCTTGGCCACCACGTAGAGCAGCAGGCCGATGACGATGGTCTGGACGATGAAGAGTTCCATGGCGTTCTCCGCGGCGTTCAGTTCCCGGTGACGACGTGGAAGGGCAGGGCCTCGAGACGGCGCTCGTCGACGTCGGGCAGCCGCAGCACGAACCCGCCCGACGGGGCCGCGGTTCCCGACGCGGTGACGCGGTAGCCGTCGCCGGACGCGCGCAGGTGCAGATCCAGCCGGCCGCCGCTCAGGTGCAGGCCCCGCAGCGTCACGCCCTCGCCCGCCAGCCACGCCGGCGGCAGGCCTGCGCCGATCACGATCTCTCCGGACGACGCCTCCTCATACGCCACCATGCTCAGCACGGAACGCACGAAGTCCGACCCCACCCAGGTGTGCGGCATGTCGCCCAGGAAGCGCGGCACGCGTTCCTGCGACGACACCACCTCCGCCCAGTGCCGCCAGCCGGCGGGGCGGCGGTCGTCCAGGAACCACTCGGTCATGGCCACGGCGCGGTCGCGCTCGCCCAGGCGCACGGCGGCGCCGATGTTGCGCACCTCGTAGGGCGTGTACGCGTCCCAGGGGTCGCGGCCGGAGGCGCGGCCGGTGAAGAAGTCCCAGTAGCGGTCGAAGGTGCGCTCCACCGCGCCCGGCGGCAGCACCTCCTGCGCCTCGCCGGGGCTGAGCAGGATGGTGGTGCTGGTGGGGTCGAAGTCGCCCAGGTCGGCGCAGCCGGGCACGTAGTCGATGCCGTGGACCTCCATGGTCCTGGCGACCGAGGCGCCCAGGTCGGCGCCGAACTCGTCGGCCATGGCGTCGTAGCGCGCGGCCGCGTCCTCCTCGCCCAGCAGCGCCCCCAGCCGCGCCGCGTCGCGGAAGCCGCGGTAGGCGAAGGCGTCGTCCCAGTAGGAGTGCATGGGCTTGGCGCTGTAGCCCTCGTGGCTGATGGACGGGGGCAGCAGGCCCCAGAACTCCGTGCCGGCGAACTCGGGCGTGCGGCGCGTCTGCCGCAGGCGGTCCAGGTAGTCGGCGGCGGCCCGCACGCGGGGCCACATCTCGCGGGCCAGGTCCAGGTCGCCGGTGTGGCGCACCAGCTGGTGGACCAGGAAGATGAACTCGCCGGAGCTGTCGTGCTCGGGCACCGGGTCGGCGCCGCGGTGGTCCACCACGCAGGGGATCTTGCCGTCGTCGTACTGGTAGGGGGCGTACCACTCCAGGAACTCGCGGGCGGGCTGCACGAGGCCGGTGCGCAGCAGGGCCCAGCTCGTGAGCGCGCCGTCGCGGATCCAGCTGCGGCGGTAGCTGCGGGTGCCGGGCTGGATGCCGGGGCCGTCGCGGTTGACCAGCACGTAGCCCAGCTGGGCCGTGGCGGTGCGGGCCACCTCCGGGGCGGCGGGGATCTCCAGGCGGAAGTCGCCCAGGGCGGCGCGCCAACCGCTGCGGGCGTCCTCGCGCAGCTTGGCCACGGGACCCAGGGCCTCGGTCATGGGGTCGTCGGGATCCAGGGCCAGCATCACGTCGATGACCGCCTCGCCGCCGGCGGGTGTGGACAGGACGAAGAACAGCGCCGCGGACGCCGCCTCGTGCGGGCAGCGCGCCGTACGGTTGGAGGGCAAGTCGCCCGCGGCCAGCCGGTCGGCCACCAGGTCGCCCATGGCGTAGGAGGCTGCGGCGCCCCGGATGAGGGCGTCGGAAGGGGTGACCAGCCAGGGGCGGCCGTCCAGGATCACCGCGTTGCCGCGCACCGACGCCTCGCCCACCCGCGCCGTGCCGCCGGGCACCGAGAGGAACTGGCTGGGGGGATTGACCTGGAAGGGGCGCACGGCCAGGACCAGCGACTCCACGCGCGGCTGATCGGAGAGGTTGCGGTAGGTGTAGCGCACCGAGAGCCGGTCGCGGTCGTTCTGGCGCACGGGCACCGGTGCGATCTCCAGCTCGAAGCCCGGGCCGTGCCACGTGCACACGGGCAGCGGCAGCACGTGGTCCGCCAGCTCGTGGGTGACGGTCACGTCGGCCCAGGTGATCAGGGTGTCGCCGCGCGCCAGGAAGGGCTCCACCGACGGCCCGCCCGGCCGCGGCTCCACGGCGCCGTCCTCGGAGATCAGCGCGTCCAGGGGCGAGGCGTCGGGGCCCAGCACGGTCCAGTAGGCCTGCTCGCCCGTGATGCCGCGCGGGTAGAGGCCGCGGCGCACGCGGTTCGCTTCCGCCATGGCCGTGGCCTCGCGCGTGGCGGACCAGGCCAGGGGCATGAGCTCCAGCTCCGCCAGGGCGGCGGGGCCGTCCAGCTCCAGGCGCAGATGGCGGGCCTCGGCCTCGTGGATGGGCACCGGATCATGCCCGCCGTCGCTGCCTTCGGCGCGCCAGACGGTGGTCCATTCCTCGTCCGCCAGGCGGGCGCGCACGCGGTACGACGCCGGCGCGCCGCCCTCGCCCCAGGTCAGCGTGAGCCCGCCGAACTCGCGGGCCGCGCCCAGGTCCACGTCCAGCACGGGCGCGGCGTCCACGGGCATCCAGGCGGTGGCCGGGTCGCCGTCCAGGGCGGCGGCGCCGTCGCCCGTGGACGCGGCGGCCACGGGGACGGGCGGCGCGGCCGACGGCGGCGGCAGCTCCTCCAGCACCACGGAATCCACCCACAGCGACCCCGCACCGCCCTCGCCCGCCGTCACCGCGATCTCCAGATCCTCGATCCGCGTCAGCGGCCCGGGCTCCGGCCCCCACGCGAAATCCACCTGCCGCTTCTTCACGGTCACCGTGGTCCACTCGCCGCTGAACTCCACGTCGCGCAGCACGCGCCACCACACGTTCTCGCCGCTCGCGTCCAGGAACTTGAACTCCAGGTGGTTGCGCGGCCCCTCGCCGCGCAGGCGGAACCGCAGGGCGTAGTTCTCCGGCAGGTCCACGCCCACGTGCCGACGCAGGATGGCCCAGCCGCCGCCGCTGAAGTCGTAGTCCATGCGCACGGCGGCGTCGGTCTCCCCCTGTCCGGGCACGATGGCCATGCGCACGCCGTCCGCGGGGTGGGCGCTCCAGAGCTCGGGACGGGAACCGTCGTCCAGGACCAGCGGTCCCGACGGGGCGGGCGAGGCGGCGAGGGCGGACACGGCGCAGCAGAGCAGCAGGCCGACCAGGACGGCGCGCATGGCGATCACTCCTTCACGCCGCCGGCGGTGATGCCCTCGACGTAGGTCTTCTGGAACAGCAGGAACACGATCAGCGGCGGCAGGATGGTCACCACGCTGCCGGCCATCATCAGCTCCGTGTCCTGCACGTGCTCGCCCGCCAGCTTGGCCAGGGCCACCGGCAGGGTCTGCAGCGCGTCGTCGGACAGGACGATGAGCGGCCACATGAAGTCGTTCCACGCCGCCAGGAACGTGAACGCCGCCATGGTGGCCAGGATGGGCGTCATGATGGGCAGCGCCACGGTGCGGAAGATGCGCAGCTCGCCGGCGCCGTCCACGCGGGCGGCGTCCAGCAGGTCGTCGGGGATGCCCAGGGCGTACTGCCGGATGAGCACCATGCCGAAGATGCTGGCCAGGTACGGCACCAGCACCCCGGCGTACGTGTTGACCAGGCCCAGCTCGCGCAGCAGCAGGAACAGGGGCAGCATGCCCACCTGAGCCGGCACCACCATGGCGGCGGTGAGGCGCTTGAACAGCGTGTCGCGGCCGGGGAACGGCAGCTTGGCCAGGGCGTAGCCGGCCAGGGAGTTCACCAGCACCGACAGCACCGTGGCCAGCACCGTGACGACGGCGCTGTTGAGGAACGACCGCGCCATGTCCAGCCGCCCGAAGAGCTGGCGGTAGTTGTCCAGCGTGGGGTCCTGGGGCCAGAGGTTGAGCCGCGCGGTGTTGGCCTCGCCCGGCGCCATGAACGACACGGCGGTCATCCACAGCAGCGGCGCCAGGGTGAGCACCGCGCCCAGGATCAGGCCGGCGTGGAGCAGGACCGTGCGTCCGCCGCGGCCGTTCATCGCCTTCCTCCCGCCATGCGGATCTGGATCAGCGCGCCCACCAGCGTGATCAGCAGCAGCACCACCGCCAGCGCGGACGCCTCGCCCATGCGCCACCAGCGGAAGCCCTCCTCGTACATGTGCAGCACCAGCGTGCGCGTGCTGCCCACGGGGCCGCCCTGGGTCATCACGTACGGCTCGGCGAAGACCTGGAAGTAGCCGATCATGGTGGTCACGCCCACGAAGAAGAACGTGGGCGCCAGGCCGGGCAGGGTCACGTGGCGGAAGCGCGCCCAGGCGCCGGCGCCGTCGATGCTGGCCGCCTCGTACAGGGAGCGCGGGATGGCCTGCAGCCCCGCCACGAAGATCAGCATGTTGTAGCCGAAGTTCTTCCACACCGCGAGCAGGATGATGGCGGGCATGGACCAGCGCGGGTCGCCCAGCCAGTCGGGCCCCTGCACGCCCAGCGCCGCCAGCGCCGAGTTCAGCAGGCCGTACCCCGGGTGGTACAGATAGCGCCAGACGATGGCCACGGACACCAGCGTGGTCAGCACCGGCGCGAAGTACACGGTGCGGAACACGCCGCGGGCGCGCACCAGGCGGTCGTTGAGCAGGATGGCGGCGCCCAGGCTGGTGGCCACGGACAGCGGCCCGCCCACCACCACGAAATAGAGCGTGTTGCGCAGCGCGTTCCAGAACTCGGCGTCGCGCAGCAGGTCCGCGAAGCGCTGCAGGCCGGTGAAGCGCATGGTGGACGGATCGGCCACGGCGTAGATGTCGAAGTCCGTGAGGCTGAGCAGCAGGCCCGCCGCCACCGGCAGCACGAAGAACACGGCGATCAGCGCCAGCGACGGCGCCAGGAACAGCCACGCGGCGCGGCGCTGCCTCGCTTCCACGCTCACGGCGCCACCTCCCGGCGTTCGCGCAGCCAGCGGCGCTTCTCCAGCACGTCGTCCACCTGGCGGTCCAGGCGCGTGAGAGCCTCGTCGCGCGTGACGGCGCCGCGGGCGGCGGCCTCGGTGGCGCGCCACACCAGGTCGGCGATCTGCTCCCACTCCGGAATCACCGGCGTGGGCTCGGCGCGCTCCAGCTGGGCGCGGAAGGCCGCCACGCGCGGGGCGGCCTCCAGCCCGGCCAGAGGCCAGGCGCCGCGGTGGGCGGGCAGGTCGCCGGTGAGCTCGTAGAAGCGGGCCTGCTGCTCCGGCTGCGAGAGGTAGGCCGCCAGGCGGCGCGCGGCGTCGGCGTGCTTCGCGTCTCGGAACACCACCAGCGACGAGCCGCCGGCCAGCGACGCGCCCGGACCGTCGGGGCCGGGCATGGGTGCGGTGGCCCAGGCGCCGTCCATGGCCGCGGGCAGACGCCGCTTGAACTCGCCCAGATTCCAAGGCCCGGTCACCACCATGGCGAAGGTGCCGCGCTCGAACTCCTGGTACATGTTGGCGATGGTGCCCGCGGCCGTGACCGGGGCCAGGCCGTCGTCGTAGAGGTCCAGCAGCCAGTCGAAGGCGCCGCGGAACTCCGGGGCGGTGAAGGCGCCGCGCGTGGCGTGGTCGGCCAGCAGCGACGCACCGTTCTGCAGGCCCAGGATCACGGGCAGGGCCCACTCGTTCAGGGGCAGGTAGGCGCCCCAGGGCCCGCGTTCCTTGTCGCGGCTCAACGCCTCCAGCGCGGCGCGCCACGCGGCCCAGGTGCGCGGCGGCTGCGGAAAGCCGGCGGCGGCCAGCAGGTCCGAGCGATAGAAGATCAGGCGCGTGTCCACGTACCAGGGCACGCCGTAGAGCGTGCCGTCCACCTTGTTGGTCTCCCACACGCCGGGGAACTGGTCCGCGGGATCGATGCCCGACGCCGCCAGGTGATCGTCCCACGGCGCCAGCGCGTCCAGGGCCGCGAACTCCGCGATCCAGGTGTTGCCCAGCTGCGCCAGGTCCGGCACCGCGCCGCCCACGTAGGCGGTGAGCAGCTTCTCGTGGGCGGCGGACCAGGGGATCTGCTGCACCTCCACGCGCACGCCGGGGTTCTGCGCCTCGAAGTCGCGCACCAGCTCCTGCACCACCTCGCCCTCGCGGCCCATGGCCCAGAAGCGCACCACGCCGTCGTCGGCGCGGCCGCAGCCCAGCAGGAACGCCAGGCCCAGGATCAGGAGCGGGCGACGGCTCACGGCGCGTCGCTCCCGTCGCCCAGCCAGCCGCCGCGGAACCCGGCGGCGCGCAGCCCGCGCACCACGTGCGGGTTGCGGCGCATGACCCGCCAGACCAGCTCGGAGCGGTGGTTCTCCAGCATGGCCAGCAGGGGCCCCTGGTCGATGCCCAGGGCGTCGGTGTCGTACCAACCGCGTCCCGGCACCACGCGGCCGTGCTGCACGGGCGCGTCCACGGTGAAGGTGGGATTCAGGGCGTCCAGGAAGCCGTACTCGTGCCACAGGTGCTCGCCGTGGATGCGCGCCATGGCCATGAGCGTGGGGCCCACCACCTCCGGCAGCAGGGGCCAGGAGGAGCCGGCGGCGTAGGGGGCCACGGTGCCGTCGTCGTTGACCTCGGTGAAGCAGGCGCCGCGGGCCCAGTAGGTCTCGAAGCGGCGCGTCTCGCCGTCGATCTCGAACTCCCCATGCACCGGCCCGTCGCACGCGCTCAGCCCCCAGAGCTCCGGCCCGTAGCCGCGGAAGCCCGACGGGTTGCGCCGCGCGTAGGAGTACTGCGCCAGCGTGGCGCGGCGCGCGTTCTCGAAGTAGTCCAGGCCGCGCTCGGCGGTCAGGCGGTCCTGCACGCCGCGCAGATCCAGCCACACCAGCGGGAACTGGTGGCCGAAGAGCGGGCCGAAGCCGAAGTAGCCGTAGCCTTCGAACTCGCCCCAGCGGTAGCCGGCCTCCCACTCCGCCCAGGCCGCCGGCGCCACCGCGTGCGTGGGCGAGCCCAGGGCGAAGAGGTAGACCAGCAGGCCCTCGTTGTAGCCGCGCCAGTCGTAGGGCAGGTGGCCGCGCTCCGGATCCCACCCGTGGCCGATGAGCGGCGCCCGTGGCGAGGCCCAGCGCCAGTCCACGCGCGCGTAGAGGCTGTCGGTCAGGGCGCGGATGCTGTCCTCCTGCGCGCTGCTCCCGTCGAAGTACGACTGGCAGAAGAACGCGCCGGCCAGCAGCAGGGCCGTGTCCACGGTGCTGAGCTCCACGGTCTCGAACCGCGCGCCCGTGTCCAGGTGCAGGAAGTGGTAGAAGAAGCCCTTGTGGCCGATGACCCCCGCCGGCTGCGGTCCCTGGGGCGCCGTCCACAGGAAGCGCAGGGTGTGCAGCACGCGGCGCGCCGCCTGCTCGCGCGTGATCCAGCCGCGCTCCGCGCCGATGGGGTAGGCCGTGAGCCCGAACCCGGTGGCGGCCACGCTGGCGAAGCTCTCGCTGGGGGCGCGGTCCGGGATCAGGCCGGTGGAGGGGTCCGCCAGGTCCCAGAACCAACGGAACGTGGCGTGGCCCAGGCTGTCCATGAAAGCGGTTTCATCGTCGAACCAAGAAGAAGCCGACAGGTCTTGGTCGGCGGCGGGGCCGCAGCCCAGGAAGGCGGCGGCCAGGCAGACGCCCCAGAGCAGCAGGGCGGCGCGGGCGGGTGCGGTGGGTGCGCGGTCCAGGTCGGTCTCCCCCCGTCGGGACCTCGGGTTCTCGGCTGAACCGGAGTATGCACGGCGGGCGCGGCGGGCGCAACAGCGCGCTACTCGCTCAGGGCCTCCCGCCGCCGCTTCAGGTCGCGCAGCAGGCCGCGCGCGGTGGTCTGCTCCGCCGGGGTGTCCAGGGCCTTGGTCAGGTAGCGCTCGGCCTCCGCCAGCCGGTCCATCTGCAGGGCGCAGTAGCCCATGAGCGTGTGGGCGCGGCCGTACTCCGGATCCAGCTTCAGGCACTCGGCGAAGGCGTCCAGGGCGGTGGCGTAGTCCTCGCGCTCGTAGGCGGCGTAGCCCTTCATGTTCCAGAGGTCGAAGGACGGCGCCGTGCGCAGGGCGTCGCTCAGCACGGCCAAGGCCTCGTCCTGCTCGTGGGCGGCCAGGTGGGCGCGCACCAGGCGCTCGTAGTCCTCGCTGGTGGGCTCGGCGCCCAGGGCCTCGCGGTAGTGCTTGGCGGCCCAGGACGGCGCCTGCGCCGCGCTGAGGATGTCGCCCAGGCGCACGGTCTCCTCGGGGTCCAGGGGCTGCAGATAGTCCTTCACCTTCAGGGCCACGGCGGCGGCGCGGTAGTCCTCGTACTGCAGGGCGTGCTGGTAGCTGAGGTTCCAGGCGTCGGGCTCGCTGGGGTAGATCTTGAGCATGTCGTCCACGGCCTTCTCGCCCTGGCGGCGGTTGCCGTTCTGGCTCTCGGCGGCGATCAGGGCGCGGAACCAGTCCAGCTCCGGCTTGCCCCAGCGGCCGGTGCAGAGGTCGCGCAGCACGCGGGCGGCGTCCACCGGATCCTCGTTCTGCAGGTAGGCCACGCCGGCGTAGTAGAGCCAGGCGGCCTGGGGCGTGTCCGCGGTGCTGAAGGCCTTCTCCAGCGCGGTGGCGGCCTGGAAGTAGTCGCCGGTCTCGAAGGCGGCCTGCCCCAGGCGCAGCCACGAGTCCGAGTGGCGCGGCTCCAGCTCCACGGCGGCCTTGTACTGGGCCACCGATTCCGCGGTGCGGCCGGCCAGCACCAGGCTGTTGGCCAGGTGGTAGCGCACCAGGTAGTGGTCCAGCTTGGGATGGTTGTCCACGATGTCCTGCAGGATGGCCACGGCGCGGCCGTACTCGCCGGCCTGGCGGGCCTCGGCGGCCTGCACCAGGGCCAGGCGGCCCTTGCTGGGCACGTCGGCGATGGTCTCCATGGGCTTCTGCGACGCCGCGGCGTCGGCGGCCGGAGCGCCCTCCTGGGCCCTCACGGCGCCGCCCAGCAGCAGCGTCAGCAGGAACGGGATCACGGCGGTGCGCAGGGTCATGCTCGGCTCCGTCGGGTTACAGCTCGAAGCGGACGTTGGTGACCACCCAGGCGGTCACGGCCTCGCCGGCGATGCGGCCGGGCGTGAACTTCCAGTTGACGGCGTCCTTCTCCACCTGGGTGCCGAACTCCATCCCCTCGGGACGTTCGCCCAGCACCTCCACCTTGCCCACGGTGCCGTCCTTGTTCACCAGCAGCTTGAGCTGCACCACGCCCTCGATGCCCCTCTCGCGCGCCTTGTACGGGTACTGCACGTTGCGCATGATGGCTTCGGGCTGCGTGTCCAGCTCGTAGGCGTTGAAGACCACGTTCTGGTCCATGCCGTCGTCCAGGCGGCTCAGGCCCAGGTTGATGGCGATGCCGCCGGCCAGGCCCGGCGCGCCCAGATCCAGGGCGGGAGGCGTGAGGTCCGGCTCGAAGTCCAGCTCCTGCTTGGGCTCGGGCGGCTTGGGCTCCTTCACTTCCTCCTGCTCGGGCGGCTCGGGCGGCTTGAGCGACACCAGGCTCACGCCCGTGGCGTCGATCTCGTCCTGCTGGGGCGCGCGCTCCTGCGAGAGCAGCGTCACCAGGCTGAACAGGGCCACGTTCACCAGCACGGCCCCCACCAGGGCGAGCAGCAGGATCAGCGGCGAGCGCTTGCGGGCGCCGGTCATCCCTCCTCGCCCTCCCGCTTGGCGGCCAGGCTGACCTCCTTGGCGCCGGCGAGCCGGCACTGGTCCATCACCTGCACCACGTCGCCGGTCTCGCTGGCCTTGTCGGCCACGATGACCACCGCGCTCTCCGGATCCTCGGCCAGGGACCGCTCGATGAGCGCGCGCAGCGAGCGCACGTCCACCTTCTTGCCCTCGAAGTACACCTCGCCCTCGGGCGACAGCCCCACCATGATGTTGCCGCGCTCCTTGGTCTCCGCGGTGGCGGCGGTGGAGCGCTGCACGTCGATGCCGCTCTCCTTCACGAAGCTCGTGGTCACCACGAAGAAGATCAGCAGCAGGAACACCATGTCGATGAGCGGGCCCATGTTGATGTCCACGCCGTCGCCGCTGCCGCGGATCGTCTTTCTCACGTTGATCATGTCGCCTCGACCTCCGCGGACGGCGCCGGGCCGCCCAGCTTGATGTGCCGGTCCAGGATCACGGCCACCTCGTCCAGCCTGTTCTCCAGGCGGCGGGCCCGGCGCGCCAGGGCGCCGCTGATGAACAGCCCGGGGATGGCGATGATCAGGCCGCTCTGCGTGGTCACCAGGGCCACGGAGATGCCGCCCGCCATGGCCCGCGCGTTGCCGGTGCCGAAGACCGAGATCACGTCGAACGTCTCGATCATGCCCAGCACCGTGCCCAGCAGCCCCAGCAGCGGCGCCACCGAGGCCAGCACGGCGATGGCCGCCAGCCGGTCCTTCAGCGAGTGGCGCAGGGCCAGGGTGCACTCCTGCAGCACGCGGCGGTCCACGTCGGGCTCGCCGGCGCGGCGCTCCAGGAAGTCACGCACCAGCCGGGCCCGCAGGCCCTCGCGCACGCCCTTGTAGCTGCCCTCGTCCATCGCCTTCACGGCGCGGGTGATCTTGATGTCGCTGCTCTCCAGCCGACGGAAGGACCACCAGCGCTCCAGGATGAACATCCACATGAGCAGGCTGAACCCGATCAGCGGGATCATGGTCCAGCCGCCCTGCTTCAGGTACTCAAGCGCCTGCCACAGTGCCTCGGGCATGCTTCGCTCGCTCCTTGTGGATGATGTTGCTCAGGCCCACGGCCTTCTCCTCCATGTCGCCCACGATCCCGTCCACCTTGCGGGACAGGTAGGTGTGCAGCAGCATGATGGGGATGGCCACGGCCAGACCCAGCTCCGTGGTGATCAGCGCCTCGCTGATGCCGCCGGACATGAGCTTGGGGTCGCCGGTGCCGAAGAGCGTGATGACGCGGAAGGTGTCGATCATGCCCGTCACCGTGCCCAGCAGGCCCAGCAGCGGCGCCACGGCGCCGAAGATGGCCAGCATGGACAGGCCCCGCTCCAGGCGCGGCATCTCGCGCAGGATGGCCTCGGTCAGCACGCTGTCCAGGGTCTCGCGGTCCTCGTGCCGCGAGCGCAGGCCCGCCTCCAGCACGTGGTTCACGGGGTTGCCCTGGCCCTTGTTGGCCAGCACGTGGGCCTCGCACTCGTCCCACTTGCCCTGGCCGGCCAGCTCGTTGACCAGCGACATGGACTTGTCCGTGTTGGCGCCGATGCGCGTGAGGTCCACGAACTTGTAGATGATCAGCAGCACCGCCACCAGGGCGATGGCGCCCAGGGGCCACACCAGGGGGCCGCCGGCGCGGAGCTGGTCCGTGAAGCTCTGCTGATGGGTGACCTGGCGCAGGGCGGCGCCGCCGCTCATGTCCACGATCATGGACTCGCCCTCGCCCGACAGGTACTTCTCGAGCGTGCTCCCCGCCGAGCCGCCCGGCAGGGCCGACAGCGCGAAGAACTGCCGCGTCTCCGGGGCGTAGCGCAGGAAGCCGACCTCGCCGTCCTTGTCGTACACGGACGTGAAGCGGCCCAGGGTCAGCACGTCGCCGGTGGTCTCGGCGCCGTCGCGGGCCACGAAGGGCGCCTGGTGCACGGAGACCTGCCCGCTCAGGCGCGCCTCCTCGAACAGGGCGTCCACCATGGCCGTGATGTCGTCGATGTCCGGGAAGTAGCCCTGGCGCAGGATGTGGTCGATGGGCGCCAGGCGCTCGGGCCGCAGGCCGGTCAGCGGGGACTGCAGCAGCATGGCCTGCAGGTCGCGGGCGGCCAGGCGCACGTTGCCGGAGATCTCCTGGAACTCCAGCTCGCTCTCGGACCACTGCTTCTCCAGGCGCTCCAGCCTGGCGGTGCCCTGGGTCTCCTCGCGCTCCAGGCGCGCCAGGGTGTCCTCCAGCTCGCGCTGCTGGGCCTCCAGCTTCTGCACCTCGGCGGTGAGGGCCGTGCGGTCGCCCAGGATCTTCTGCTCGGCGTCGCGGGCGGCCTGGGCCGCGGCGGCCTTGTCGGCGGCGGCCTTCTGGGCCGCCTCGCGGATGTCCTGGGCCGAGGCCGCGCCCGCGAAGGCCAGCGTCAGCAGGACGGCGGTGAGGATGATGCGCTTCATCGGCTGATCCTCCCCAGGGGCAGGGCGATGAGTTCGATGGGACGCATGCGGGTGGCCATCTCCATCGCGTTGATGATGTTGCGGCGGTACTTGCCGTCCAGCTCCACCCAGCTCGCGGACGCCTGGTCGAACTCGCCCACGCGCTCGCCGTCCGGCGTCTTCCAGAACAGGGCCAGGCGGCCCAGACGCAGCACGTCCACGTAGAGCTCCTCGCCGGCCACGTCGATCTGCGCCTCGGTGACCTCCACGCTGGCGCCGTAGCCGGCCTCCACCTGCAGGCTCTCCAGCAGGCGGCGCAGCTTCTCGGCGCTGGTGGCGTCGGGGCGGGCCATGTCGTCCTTCAGCGAAGCCACGCGCCTGGCGCGCTCCTCGGGCAGGAAGGGCAGGTCCTGCTCCACCCAGTCCTCGAACTGGATCATGACCATGTCCAGGGTGTCCTGGATGCTGTCCTTGAGCCGGGTGGCCTCGGTGAGGCGCCGCTCGAACTCGCCGATGCGCTCGTTGAGGGCGTCCACGCGCGCCTGCTGGATGCCGCGCTGGGCGGACAGGTACTCCACGTTGGCGCGGGCGGCGCGGTAGCGCGCGGTGAGCGCGTCCTCCTCGCGGGCCCACTCGGTCTTCGCGGCCTGGGTCTGCTGGTACGTCCCGACGGTCTCGTCCACCGTCTTCTCCACATCCCGGGCGCTGTCCTGCGCCAGGAGGGGGACGGCGGCGAGCATCAGGACCAGCGCGGTCACGACGGCTCTGGACATGGCGGTCCTTCCTCTGATCTCGTGGGATTCGGGGTCGGCCCCGAAAAGGCGAAACATCCGGATTCGGCACGGGGAACCGGTTACATCATACAGATCCCGAGTCAAAAGGGAAGAACGGATCCGGGTCTCGGCACGGATCTCCCGGAGCGTTCCCGTCCGGGTTGTCGCCCCCGGACCTCTGCTCGGGACACGATAGGCGGCGATTCCGAATGCCGCACGATTCTCCCGCCAAAAGTCCGTGAAGACCGGACCGCTCCTCTCCCGGCTTTCACACTCCGCTCACCCGTCGTCCACGGACCGCTCACGCGCAATTCGCGGAACCCTGATCCGACGCGCACGGACGCTTCACGACCGGCTCCTATCATGCCTCCTGCTCACCCGGGTGTTGCCGAGACGCCGCGACCCCGTCGTCACGATCCCACTGCCGAGGACATGGAGACGATGGCCCACTTCCACCACAGACTGCTCGTCGGCCTGCTGCTGCTCGCGGCGCCGGCGCTGTCGGCCCGCGCCGCCGTGCTGCAGGGCACCATCACCGACGAGAAGACCGGCGAGGAGCTCATCGGCGCCACCGTGGCGCTGCTGGAGACCACCATCGGCGGCTTCACGGACCTGGACGGCCGCTACCGCCTGGACAACGTGCCCCCCGGCACCTACGAGCTGCGCGTGACCTACGAGTTCTACCAGACCAAGATCGTCACCGAGCTGACCCTGGCCGCCGACCAGACCCTGGACCTGGACGTGGGCCTGCTGCCGGAGACCGGCGGCGCCGACGGCGGCGCCTTCCGCATCGAGGACCTGCGCGTGACCGCCGAGCGCGTGCTCTCCACGCCCACGGCCATCCTCGCCAACCGCATGGCCGCGCCCACCATCGGCGACGCCATCAGCGCCGCCCAGATCAGCCTGTCGCCCGACGCCACCAGCGGCGACGCCCTCTCCCGCGTCACCGGTCTGATGATGGTGGACGACAAGTACGTCTTCATCCGCGGCATGCCCGACCGCTACAACACCACCATGCTGGACGGCGTGACCGTGGTGGGCTCGGACATCGACCGCGACAAGAAGAGCTTCGCCTACGACCTGATCCCCGCCGGCCTGCTGGCCAACATGGAGGTGCAGAAGTCCGGCACCCCCGATATGCCCGGCGACCTCAGCGGCGGCACCGTGAAGATCAACACGCTGGAGTTCCCCGAGGACCAGATCATCAAGCTCACCGCGTCGAGCGGCTCCAACAGCCTGACCACGGGCGAGGAGATGCTGGCCGCTCCGCGCAGCGGCAGCGACTGGCGCGCCCAGGACGACGGCTCGCGCGCCCTGCCCGAGTCCCTGGCCCGGATCCCCGTGAACCTGGGATCGCCCAACAACGGCGTGGACCGCGTCCTGCGCACCGACGCCGCCCGCGCGGACCTGAGGAACACGTACGTCCTCTCCCAGCTCACGGCCGAGCCCGACCGTTCGGCCAGCCTGGGCTACGGCAACCGCTGGTTCGTGCGCGACATCGACGAGTTCGGCGCCATCGCCTCCATCACCTGGAAGAACGCCTTCCGCGCCGAGGAATTTCACGACAACCCGACGCAGCGCACGGTCTACAACATCCCCGGCATCGACCCGATCGTGATCGAGTCCAAGATCCGCGACTTCGACGGCACCCGGTACAAGCAGTCCTACCAGCTGGGCGGCCTGCTGAACCTGAACTACAGGCTCGCCCGGAGGCACAAGTTCCTGCTGAACAACTTCTGGAACCGCAGCGCCCTGAGCCAGGTGACGTTCCGCGCCGGCCTGCCGGAGACCGGGCCCGAGTACGGCGAGAAGACCACCATCGAGTGGAAGGAACGCGCCCTCGACCTCAACAAGCTGACCGGCCAGCACAGCTTCCTGGACAGCCGCCTGCGCTGCGACTGGTCCGTGTACCGCTTCAAGACCTCCGTGGACGAACCGGACCGCAAGTACGTGGCCTTCGACGAGCAGCCCGCCCCCGCCGGCGCCCCCCGCGTCCTGGCCATGCGCGACAACTACCGCATGTGGAACGAGAACCACGAGACGACCGACGGCAGGAGCTTCAACGTGAGCTACGACGCCTTCGGCGTCGGCTTCAAGGCCGGCCTGCTCAGGACCCAGCGCGAGCGCGAGGTGAACCAGCTGGCCTACACCTACGACAACTCCGTGGTCAGCTCCGACAACCGCGAGATCCTGGAGTGGAGCCTGGGCAGCATGTTCATCCCGGAGAACCTCCACTGGGCTCCGGGCGGCACCGACAACTCCTTCGCCTTCGACCTGGCCACGGGGTACTTCGGCACCTACCACGCCACGCAGGACGTGACCGCCACCTACCTGATGGGCGACCGCGAGTTCCGCCTGGCCGGCGCCGACCTGCGCCTGACCGGCGGCTTCCGCGTGGAGGACTCCCGCATCGAGGTGATCACGCCGCCCGCCCTGGAGAACGCCGAGACGATCACCGCGCTCATCGACGAGCGGAACGTGCTGCCCTCGGCCAACCTCACCTGGCACGCCGCCCCCACGCTGAACGTGCGCGGGGCCTACTCCCGGTCCGTGAACCGCCCCGAGTTCCGCGAGCTCTCGCCCATCAACTACTACAACTTCGCCGAGGACCGGAACATCAAGGGCAACCCCGACCTGACCCAGGCCGAGGTGGAGAACTGGGACCTGCGCCTGGAGTGCTTCCCCAAGCCCGGCGAGGTGCTCGCCGTGAGCGTGTTCCGCAAGTCCTTCACGAACGCCATCGAGGACACGCTGCAGGCCAACCCCGAGCGCTTCGTGCAGACCTGGACCAACTCCCCCAGCGCCCGCAACTCCGGCATCGAGCTGGAGGCCCGCAAGAACCTGGGCTTCCTGGCCGGCCTGCTGGACGGCTTCACCCTCACCGCCAACTACTTCTACGTGAAGTCCGAGGTGGACTACCTCGAGGTGGAGACGGACGGCGAGGGCAACCCCGTGGCGACGGAGAAGACGCGCCTCCTGCAGGGCCAGGCCCCGTGGGCGGTCAACCTCTCCCTGCTGTGGGAGCACCCGCGGCTGGGGACGTCGCTGAACGTGCTCTACAACCGCGTGGGACGCCGCCTGGACAAGGTGGGCGACACGGAGAAGACCAACGTGTACCTCATGCCCCGCGAGCTGCTCGACGTGGCTCTGGTCCAGCGTCTGGGCGACAGCTGGCGCATGAAGGCCACGGTCAAGAACCTGCTCGACACGCAGGAGACCTATCTGTGGGGAGGGTCCGACGAACTCCCCTTCGAGACCCGGGCGTACGGCGTGTCCGCAGGACTGTCGTTCGCCGCCAGCTTCTGATACGCGGCGAGGGGGCCCCGCGGCGGGGCCCCGCGGACTCGGCGTCGCGGACGTCACGGCGGAGGGGCCGCCGGGCGGCAGCATCGAAGCCCCTTTTCCCGCAGAGGAGGAACATGTCCGGAGGAAGCCGCACCATTCGCAAGGCCCGCTTCCACTCGAAGTCCGCCAAAACTTGACACGCGGCCGCTTCCGAACCGTTCCGATTCCCGGTGCAATCAGTGGAACCACTCGTCATTGGAACCGATCGACGTCACATCTCAGGAGGAACCCTGATGAAGAAAGGCACTCTGCTGCTGGCGCTCGCGATGGTCATGGCCGCGTCCGCTCTGGCGACCCCGCCGAGCGCGTACGAAGGCTCCGCCATCCTGGGCCCCGGCCTGAACTCCGGCCGTACGGCCTTCTCCCAGACCTACAACCGCACTCTGGATCCCGACACGCTGTACACCCTGACGGGCCTGTACTACGTGGAGGACGGCTTCAACCTGACCATCCCCGCCGGCACCGTGGTGCAGGCCGACACCGCCGCCACCATCGTGGTGACCCGCGGCGGCAAGATCTTCTGCAACGGCACGGCCGAGCAGCCCGTGGTGCTCACCAGCCGCCAGCCCGAGGGCATGCGCGAGCCCGGCGACTGGGGCGGCGTGATCCTGCTGGGCCGCGCCCCCGTGAACAAGGTCGATCCGCTGATCGAGGGCGGCATCATCGCCGGCACCTTCGGCGGCACCGACCCCCACGACAGCTCGGGTTCGATCACCTACACCCGCATCGAGTTCCCCGGCTACCGCTTCCAGCTCAACAACGAGGTCAACGGTCTGACCATGGGCGGCGTCGGCGACGGCACCGTGCTGGACCACATCCAGGTCAGCTACTCGTTCGACGACTCCTACGAGTGGTTCGGCGGCACCGTGAACGCGAAGCACCTGGCCATCTTCGGCGGCTCGGACGACGGCTGGGACACCGACTTCGGCTACGTGGGCGAGGTCCAGTACGCGTTCGCCCTGCGGGACCCCAACTACTGGGATCCCACGGGCGAGCAGAACGGCTTCGAGTCCGACAACGACGGCTCCGGCTCCACGGACACGCCGCTCACGCACCCGCTGTTCAGCAACGTGACCTACGTGGGTCCCGAGCGCACCGACGACATCGTGGGCAACCTGCCCCCGGGCCACAGCTTCCAGTACACCATGGTGCTGCGCCGCAACTCGTCGAACAGCATCTACAACTCCGTGGTCATGGGCTGCCCCCGCGGCATGAGCATCCGTGACGCGTCCATCGCCAACGCCGTGGCCGGCATCCTGCGTCTGCGCAACGTCAGCCAGCAGACCAGCGGCGTGAACGACCTCACCCGTTGGCCCGGCATCGAGACCTGGTTCAACACGCCCGGCTGGGACAACATCGGCGCCCTGACCCGCATGCCCAGCGCCATCGGCCTGACCGACATGTCCGACATGAACAACCCCAACCCGGTGCCGGCCCCCGGTTCCGAGCTGATCGGCTCGGCGAACTTCGACCTGGCCGCCATGCCCGAGCTGGCCAACTTCGAGGTCACCTCCTACCGCGGCGCCTTCGACCCCGAGCTGCCGATGAGCGAGCAGTGGACCGCCGGCTGGACCAACTTCGACCCCAAGGGCACGTCCTACGTGACCGCCGTGGAGGCCGCTCCCCTGGTGCGCGCCGACATGGGCAACTACCCGAACCCGTTCAACCCCGCCACGACCATCAAGTTCAGCGTGCCCCGCAGCGGCCGCGTGAGCCTGCAGGTCTTCGACGTGCGCGGCCATGTGGTCAGCACGCTGGTGGACGGCGAGCTCGAGGCCGGCGACGGTCACGAGGTCGTCTTCGCTCCCAAGAACGTGGCTTCCGGCACGTACATGTACCGTCTGCAGGGCGAGGGCTTCTCCGAGACCCGCACCATGCAGCTGGTGAAGTAGTAGGGATCCCCGGATCCGTACGACGAGGGCGCCTCCCGCGGGAGGCGCCCTTTCTCTTGGCCGGCGTTGCGGACGGGATCAGATCTCGATCAACTCGTCCAGGTCCGCATCCGTGTAGTCGTGGAAGACCACCTCGTCCAGCGTCCGGGACGATCGCGCCGCAGGCGGCGCAGTCTTGGGAAGCGGCGGTGCGACGCTCCGCATGGAGCTCGCGGCGGCCGTGCTCCCGCGGGCGCCGTCCTTCCCGTGCATCAGCTCCAGGAGCTGCCCCACCATGGCCCCCAGCTCGCCCGACTGCGCCATGAGCTCCTCGCTCGCCGAGGCCGTCTCCTCCGCGCTGGCCGCGTTCTGCTGGGTGATGTGATCCATCTGCTCCACGGCGGAGTTGATCTCGGAGACGCCCCGGGCCTGGGCGTCGGTGGCCATGGCCACGTCGCTCATCTGGGAGGACATGCCATCGGCCGCGTCGGCGATGCGCTCCAGCAGCGACGCCACCTCCTCGGTCATGCTCACGCCCTGGCCCACGAGCTCCTGGGACTGGCCGATGAGTCCGGCCGTATCGCGGGCCGCCTGGGCGCTGCGTTGCGCCAGGCTGCGCACCTCCTCGGCCACCACGGCGAAGCCCTTGCCCGCCTCGCCGGCGCGCGCGGCCTCCACCGCGGCGTTCAGCGCCAGCAGGTTGGTCTGGAAGGCGATCTCGTCGATGGTCTTCACGATCTGGGCCGACCGGTCCGACGACTCCTTGATGCGGCCGATGGTCCCGCTGAGCCGCCCCATGCCGTCGCGCCCTTCCTGGGTTCCGCCGCGGACGGCCTCGGCGGCGTCCAGAGCGCCGCGGAGCCTGGAGGCGTTCTGACTGGTGGCGCCGTTCAGTTCCTGGAGCGAGGCGCTGGTCTGCTGCAGGTTCGAGGCCTGCGTGCTGGAACCGCGGGCCAGGTCCTGGCTCGCGTTGGCCACCTGGGTGGACGCCGCGGCCACCTGCACCGAGCCCTGCTCCAGCCCCGACGCCACGCGGGCAAGGATGCGTGAGAGCTGGCGCGCGATCAGCCAGGACACCGCCATGCCCACCATGGCCACCACCAGCGCGATGATCACCACGTCCCGCTTCACGCCCATGGCCACGCCGAGGAGCTCGGCCACGGTGTCCACGTGTTCGTCCACTTCGGCCAGGGTGCTGCGGAAGCCGGCCTTCACATCGGCCAGGGCCGGGCGCGTCTCCTCGGCGTAGATCCGCCGGGCCTCCTGCAGTCCGGCCAGCTCCCGCTCGTTGAGGACGTCCAGGCCGTTGAGGGCGGCGACGAGGGCGTCGGCGCGGTCGTTGATCTCATGGAAGGCCATTGCCGTGGCCGCGTCCCAGTCGCCGGCCGCGGCCTGCTGCTTGACCTCCCTGGCGTGCTGATGCATGGCCTGATGGTCGACCTCGATGGTCTGCAGGATCCGTCCGTGCTCGGCGCTGCGGCCGCGCAGGCGCTGGCCTCCGTCCTGGCTGTGGAGCCAGCGGCCGAAATCGCAGCGGAGGTGATCGTCCTGGATTCCGTTCAGCTCCTGCGGATCGCGGAATTCCAAGGCCTCGATCAGGTGGTGGTTCCATTCCAGATGGGCCACCAGGGCCTCCTCGATCACGCGGCCCAGCGACGGGTCCACCGCCACGTAGGCGTGCTGGATGTGCTTGGCCGAGTCGTGCAGCCTCCGATGATCCGCCTCCATCTTGGCCAGCAGCGGGATCAGATCCGGCATGGACCGCTCCGCCTCCCGGCGCACGGGCCCGGCCAACCAGCGGCCGAAGGCGCAGGCCGAGGGATCCAGCTCCACGTCCAGGCTGTGCACGTTGCTGTCCGTGACCAGCGAGCTGACCTGCACCGCCCACCCCACGTGGTCCAGCTCGCGTGCCACCAGCTCGGAGCGCAGTTCCGCACCCCAGCTCACGTGCTTCGCTTCGGTGACGATGGAGCCCACGCCCAGGATGGAGCGCAGGGCCACCGCCACGAGCAGCACCAGCACCAGGGAGAAGGCCAGCATCAGTTTTCGCGTGATGCCCAGGGAACCGAACATGGAGGTCCTCCGATACCGTCGGAATACAGTTGGGGCGATGCCCTTTCCTTCGGCAGGCGGAGAAATTATTGAAGGGGAAATTTCAGGCGCCGGGACCTCGGCGCAGGGCGTCCTGCAACGCCCCGGCCTCCAGCCCCGGCAACGCCCCCAGGAAGTCCCGATGCGCGCGGCCGCGCCGGTACTCCGGCTCCCGCGGCGGATGCGGCAGATAGCGGTGGATGAGGTCCAGATCCGGGTCCGTGAGCAGCGTGGTGCTGTAGTAGACCAGCCCCCGCGTGCGGTAGATGCAGGAGCCGCCCACCTTGCGGCCCTCCAGGACCAGGTCGCTCACGCCGTCTCCGCGCACGCCGGGGAAGCCGGCGGCGTCCAGGCCGACGATGAGCCAGTCCGTGGCCTCGCGGAAGGCGCTGGTCACGCCGCCCACGCCCTCGCGCGGCGCCGCCCAGGACACCAACAGGTTGCCGGGATCCAGGACCACCGCGCAGCCGCCGCCGCGGCGGCGCAGCACCGGCGCACCGTCGGCGCGGATGGCGGCCAGGTCCAGCTCCACCTCCGCCTTGCCGCCGCGGCCGATGACCACCTCCACACGGTCGCAGCGGCGCACGCGCACGCGCGGGCGGCCGTCGGCGCGCACGGCGTCCAGCAGGTCCTCGTCGCGGTCCCAGAGGGGGAAGTCGTCGTTCGGCGTCATGGGAGGGAATCTAGCAGGCCGGGGGGAAAAGATGAAGGACCCGCGGTCGCCCGTCCGCGGGTCCTTCGAGTGGAGACCCCGCTCAGGAAGCGCTCATTCGCTTCCCATCGAGAATCATCGTCAGGGTCTCCACCATGCTCTGCATGCGCACAGCCTCGGCGCTGAACTCCTGGCTGGCGGCCGCTGTCTGCTGGGCGCTGCCCGCCGTCTCGCGGGTCAGGCGCTCGATCACGTCCACGGCGTCGTTGATCTCCTGCACGCCGTGGCTCTGCTGCTTCACGGCGTCGTGAACGCCGCTCACCAGATGGTTCATGCTCTCGTTGCCCCGCACGATCCCGTCCAGGGCCTGCTCCAGGTCCGTGCACACCGCCACGCTGTCGCGGGCGTGGCCCTGGCTCTGGACGATGAGCGCCGACGTGCTGCGCGCCGCCTCGGCGGAACGCTGCGCCAGGCCGCGCACCTCCTCGGCCACCACGGCGAAGCCCTTGCCCGCCTCGCCGGCGCGCGCCGCCTCCACGGCCGCGTTGAGCGCCAGCAGGTTGGTCTGGAAGGCGATCTCGTCGATGGTCTGGATGATGCGCGCCGAGTCGTCGGCGTTGGCCCGCACGTGCCCGATGGAGCTGGTCATGCGTCCCATGGCGTCCTGGCAGGCGGCCACCTGGGCCATGACGTCGGCCGCGGTGACGCGGGCGGAGTCGGTGTTCTGGGCGTTGTCCTGGGTGCTGGTGCGGAGCTGATGCAGCGCCGACACCGTCTGCTGGATGCTGGAGGACTGGCCGCTGCTGGCGCGGGCCACCACCTGGCTCGCCTCGGCCAAGCTGGAGGAGGCGCGGGCCACCTCGCGGGCGCCGGCGCCCAGCTCGCCCACCACGCCGCCCAGCACGCCGGTGATGTTGCGGATCACCAGCCAGCCCATGACGAAGGTCCAGGCCAGCCCCAGGCCGCCGCAGGCCAGAACGAAGGGGATCAGCGCCCGAGGGTCGCTCCCCGAGTCCGCCAGCACGTTGAGCTGATAGGTCACCCACACACAGCCGGCCAGGATGACCAGCAGGGGGGTCACCACGGCCACGCCGATGGTCTGGGCCAGGTTCAGCTTCTTGAACATCCGGAGCCTTCCTTCGTGTCGGCCGTGGGGCGGCGGCCGGCCCAGGGTTGATGAGGCTCCGGTTTCTTCGGCGGCATGTGCGGGGACTTGAGCCCCTCTCTTCAACTCGGACGAGCCGCCCCCACGTGGAGGCGGCCCGTCGCCGCAGCGTCCTGCTTCCGGCCGGCTCAACCGCGCCGATGCACGTGCACCGCCGTGCCCGCAGCCACCTCGGCGGCCTCCATGACCGCCTCGCTCAGGGTGGGGTGCGGATGGATGGTGTCCGTGAGGTCCGCCAGGGTGGCGCCCATCTCGATGGCCAGGGCGCCCTCGCTGATCAGCTCGCTGGCGTGGGGCCCCACGATGCCCATGCCCAGGATCAGGTCCGTCTCCGGCTCCGAGATCACCTTCACGAACCCCTCGGTGCGGCCGATGGCCCGCGCGCGCCCCAGGGCGGACAGCGGGAACTTGCCCACGTTGATCGCCACGCCCGTCTCCTCGGCGTACCGCTCCGTCAGGCCGCACCAGGAGATCTCCGGGTCCGTGAACACCACGGCCGGGATGGCCCGGTTGTCGAAGGCCACCTTGTGCCCGGCGATGGCCTCCGCGGCGATCTTGCCCTCGCGGCTCGCCTTGTGCGCCAGCATGGGGCCCGCGGCCACGTCGCCGATGGCGAAGATGTGCTTCTCCGCCGTGCGGCACTCCTCATCCGTGGCGATCACGCCGCGCTCGTCCACCTGCACCTTCGTGTGCTCCAGGCCCAGGTCGTCGGTGTTGGGCCGGCGGCCGATGGCCACCAGCACGCGATCGTACCGCTTCTCCACCGTCTTGCCGCCGTGCTCGATCACCACGTCGAAGCCGTCGTCCCGGGGCGTGATGCTCATCACCTTGGACTCGGTCATCACCTCGTGCATGCGCTTGGTGACCTGCTTGACCATCACGTCCACCAGGTCGTGGTCCGCGCCCATGAGCAGGCGGGGGAAGAACTCCACCACGCTCACCTGCGTGCCCAGCCCGGCGTACACCAGCCCCATCTCCAGGCCGATGTAGCCGCCGCCCACCACCAGCAGCGAGCCCGGCACCTCCGGCAGCCTCAGCGCGTCGGCGCTGGACCACACGGAGTTGTCGATGCCCGCGGGCAGCCGGTTGAGGCTGCTGCCCGTGGCGATGATGCAGTTCTGGAAGCTCAGCGTGCCGCCGCCCTCCAGGCTCAGGGTGCGGGAATCCGCGAAGCGGGCCCGCGCGTGGATGACCTCCACGCCGCGCTTGGCCAGCAGGCCCTTGATGCCGCCGCTGAGGGTGGCCACCACGTCGTCGGTCCAGGCGCGCAGCTTGCGGTGGTCCACCTCGAGCTTGCCGAAGCTCAGCCCCATGCGGTCCGCGTGCTTGGCCGCCTCGCTCAGCTCCACGGCGTTGATCAGGCTCTTGCTGGGGATGCAGCCCTCCAGCAGGCAGGTGCCGCCGGGGCGCTCGCGCTCCTCCACCAGCACCACGTCCTTGCCCAGATCGGCCAGGCGCAGGGCGGCCACGTAGCCCCCCGGGCCCGAGCCGATGACGACCGTCTCCACTTCCTGGTTCAGCGTGCCCATGACCATGGCGTGTCTCCTAGGTATCCAGCAGCAGCAGGTTGGGGTCCGACAGGTTGCGCACCAGCTCGCCCACGAACCGCGCCGCGTCGGCGCCGTCGGCCACGCGGTGGTCGAAGGCCAGGGTCAGCGGCAGCATCTTGCGGATCACGATCTCGCCGTCGCGCACCACCGGCTTCTCCTGCACGCGGCCCATGCCCAGGATCGCCACCTCGGGGTAGTTGATGGTGGGGATCAGCGCGGTGCCGCCCAGCGGGCCCACGTTGGTGATGGTGAAGGTGCCGTGCTGCATGTCGTCCACGGGCAGCCTGCCCTCGCGGGCCAGCGCGGCCTTCTCCTCGATCTCGGCGGAGATCTCGTTGATGCTCTTCACGTCGGTGCCCTTGATGACCGGCACCACCAGGCCCTTCCCCGTGTCCGCCGCGAAGCCGATGTTGTAGTACTTCTTGTAGATCAGCTCCTCCTTGAACGGCTCCAGGCTGGCGTTGAACGCCGGCGCCGCCCGCAGCCCCGCCGTCACGGCGCGGATCACGAACGACAGCAGCGTGAGCTTGCCGCCGGGCCGCCCCTGGCGCTGCTCGCGCATGCGCACGCGGAACTCCTCCAGCTCGGTCACGTCGGCCTCGTCCATGTGGGCCACGTGGGGCACCAGGACCATGCTGGTGGTCATCTTGCGCGCCACCTTGCGGCGGATGGAGCGCAGGGGCTCCACCTCCACCGGGCCCTGCAGGGAGAAGTCGGGCAGGGGCTCCAGATCCACGAAGGGGATCATGGCGCCGGCGTCGGCGGCCACGCGGGTCTGGGGCGATTCCACGGTGGCCTGCGCCTTGGCGGCGGGCGCCGCCGGGGCGCCGCCGCCCGCGGCCGCGCGCACGTCCGCCGGCTGCACGCGGCCGCCGGGGCCGCTGCCGGCCAGCGCGTTGATGTCCACGCCCAGCTCCCGCGCCAGGCGGCGCGTGGCCGGGGCCGCGGGAACCGGGCGGCCGGGCACGGCGCTGTTGGGCTGGGTCTCGGTGCGGCGGGCCGGCGCCGCGGCGGCGGCCGGCGCGGGCGCCGGCTCCTCCTCGGGCAGGCCGACGGGCGTCTCCTCGGCGGCGCGGCCGGTGGGCCGGGCCGGCGCGGCGGCGGCGCCCGAGCCGTCGTCGATCACGGCGATGACCTGGCCGGTCTCCACCACGTCGCCCACCTCGCCGGTGGTGGCGGATACGGTGCCGCCCCGCGGCGACGGGATGGTCACGGCCGCCTTGTCGGTCTCCACGTCCACCAGCGGCGCGTCCTCCTCGATCACGTCGCCGGGCTGCACGTGCCACTTGAGCACTTCGCCCTCGTGGATCCCTTCGCCCAGGTCGGGCAGCTTGAACTCGAACATGTCCGACCTTCCTTAGAAATCGAGGGCTTCTTCGATGCCGCGCTTGGCCCGCGCCACCGTGGGGATGTACTGCAGCTCGCGCCCGAAGTAGGGCGTCACCACGTCGTAGCCGGTCACGCGCTTCACGGGGGCCTCCAGGTACATCAGCGCCTTGTCGTTCACCTGCGCGATGATCTCCGCCGCCGCGCCGTAGGTGCGCGGGGCCTCCTGGATCACGGCCAGCCTGCCGGTCTTGCGCACCGACGCGGCGATGGTCTCGCCGTCCAGCGGGGCCATGGTCAGCACGTCCACGAGCTCCACGCTCACCCCGCGCTCGGCCTCCAGCTCCGCCACGGCCTTGCGCGCCGTGTGCATCATGGCGCCCCAGGCCACCACCGTGATGTCCTTGCCCTCCTTCTCCACGTGGCACCGGCCGATCTCCATGGTCTCCGGCGCATCGGGCACCTCCTCGCGGAAGGCGCGGTACGAGCGCTTGGGCTCCATGAAGACCACCGGATCCGGATCCAGCACGGCGGCGCGCATCAGGGCCCGCGCGTTCCGCGGCCCCGACGGGATGACCACCTTGGTGCCGGGCGTGTGGGCGTAGAACACCTCGCGGCTCTCGCTGTGGTGCTCCAGGGCGCGCACGCCGCCGCCGTAGGGCATGCGGATCACCAGCGGCACGTGGGACTCGCCCAGGGTGCGGCCGCGCAGGCGCGAGGCGTGCCCCTCGAGCTGGGGGATCATCAGGTAGGAGAAGCCGCTGAACTGCATCTCGCCCACGGGCTTCAGGCCGCCCAGGGCCATGCCGATGGCGGCGCCCATGATGGCGCTCTCGGCCAGCGGCGTGTCGATGACGCGGTGCTCGCCGTACTTGGCGTGCAGGCCGTCGGTCACGCGGAACACGCCGCCGTCCACGCCGATGTCCTCGCCCAGCAGGACCACGCTCTCGTCCTCGGCCATCAGTTCGTCCAGGGCCAGGTTGATGGCCTGCACCATGTTGAGCTTAGGCATCGCCGCCCTCCTTGGCCAGGGAGTCCAGGTACTCGGCGCGCTGCTCCTCGATCACGGCGTGGGTGGTGCCGTACACGTGGTCGAAGGGCGCGTCCAGCTTGAAGTCCTTGCGCGCCTCGAACGACGCCACCTGGCGGTCCATCTCCGCCTTGAACTCCTCCTGCAGCGCCTCCTCCTTGGCGTCGCTCCACAGCTTCTTGGCCGTGAGGTACTTGCGGAAGCGCACCAGCGGGTCGCGGCGCCACCAAACCTCCTCCTCGTCCTTGGTGCGGTACTTGTACTGGTCGTCGGCGGTGGTGTGCATCATCAGGCGGTAGGTCACGCACTCGATCAGCGTGGGGCCCTCGCCCTTGAGCGCGCGCTCGCGCGCCTCCTGCATGGCCACGCTCACGGCCAGCACGTCGTTGCCGTCCACCTGGATGCCGGGCATGTCGTAGGCCACCGCCTTCTGGGCGATGGTGCGCGACTTCATCTGCTTGGCCCGGGGAATGGAGATGGCCCACTGGTTGTTCTGCACGATGAAGATCACCGGCAGGTTCCAGGTCGACGCGAAGTTCAGGGCCTCGTGCACGTCGCCCTCGCTGGTGGCGCCGTCGCCCATGTAGGTCAGCACGCAGGTGTCCTTCTCGCCCTTGAGCCGCGCGGCGTAGGCCAGCCCCACCGCGTGCAGGGCCTGGGCCCCCACGATGACGCTGATGGGCAGGTTGCGCGGATTGGCGTCCGGCGCATTGAGGTTGCCCTCCTCCCAGCCGTTGTAGTAGAGGAGCTGCCGCTCCAGGCTCTCGCCCCGATGCAGGCGCGCGGCATGCTCGCGGAAGGCGCCGGCGAACCAGTCCTTCTCCCCCGCCCAGTACATGGTGCCGATCTGCGCCGCCTCCTGGCCCGTGCTCGGGCCGAAGGTGCCGATGCGGCCCTGCCGCTGCAGCTTGAGCATGCGCTCGTCGGTGATGCGGCCCCACACCATGGCGCGGTACATGGCCAGCAGATCGTCCTTGCTGAGCTTGGGCTCCAGCTCCTTGTCCACCTTGCCGTCCTCGTCCAAGATCTGGAGGTAGGACACGGACCAGGTGGCGAGTTCTTTCCTTGGCATCGGAGGGGATATCCTTTCCGGCCCCGTCGCCCCCGCGATGGAGGGGCTGGGGTGGGCCTCGACAGACGGGAGCGACGCGGGTGCCGCGGTCGCGGCGCGACGCTCGACGTGCGAAGCGGCCCGGCTGAAACCAGGCCGCGGAGGTCCGCATTGAGAACGAACCTCATGATCGCACCGAACAGGGATTTTCGCCAGGATTTTCAACTGGCGCTGGGCCCCGTCGAACACGCATTCTTGAAGTCCGCGGATGACGGATGAGATTTTCCTGTTAGATTGCGGACAGGCGGCGGACGTCGTCGCCGACCACCCCATCGCACCAGCCCCGAAGGGAGCCGACCGTGCTGAAGGATTCCATCCAGAACGCGCTCAACGACCAGATCCAGGCCGAGTTCCACTCCGCCTACCTCTACCTTTCCATGGCGGCCTGGTGCGAGTCCCGCAACTTCGACGGCTTCGGCCACTGGATGCGCATGCAGGCCCAGGAGGAGATGCTCCACGCCATGAAGGTGTACGACTACGTGCACATGACCGGCGGCCGCGTGAAGCTCCAGGCCGTGCAGCAGCCCGAGGTGGACTGGGACAGCTCCCTGGCCCTCTTCCGCGCCTCGCTCAAGCACGAGCAGTACATGACCGGCCGCATCAACGACCTGCTGAGCCTGGCCATGAAGGAGAACGACCACGCCACCGCCAACATGCTCCAGTGGTTCATCAGCGAGCAGGTGGAGGAGGAGGCCACGGTGGACGCCATCTGCAACAAGCTCCAGATGATGGGCGACAACATCCAGACCATCTACATGCTGGACCGCGAGCTGGCGGCCCGCCCGGCGCCGGGCGCCACGGCCACGGCCTAGGCTGCGCGACCGAGCAACGACGAAGGGGCGGATCCCGCGGGACCCGCCCCTTCCTTCATCTCCGCCGCGGGGCCGGTCAGCCCAGGCTCTCCAGCTCCTCCCGCACCGCGCCCTCGATGCCCACCGCCGAGCCGGTGGCCATGTCCATGACCACGAAGGTCACCTCCGCGTCCGCCACCATCTCCTCGCCGCGCTTCACGTCCTGGGCGATGACGCCGCTGCGCCCGCCCAGCCGGGCCAGTCGGCTCTCGATGGTCAGCACGTCGTCCAGCACCGCGCCGCGCCGGTAGTTGATGGCGATCTTCACGATGACGAAGGCCAGCCCGCGCCGCCGCCACGACTCCAGCGACGACCCCTTCTCCACCATCCGCCAGCGCGCCTCCTCCAGGAATTCCAGGTAGCGCGCGTTGTTGACGTGGCCGTAGAGGTCCAGATGATAGCCGCGGACCTTGATCTCCGTGCGGTGCTCCACGCCCCTACTTCTCCAGGGCCTTCTCGGCGGCCGGCTTCCATCGCACCACGCGGAATCCCACGCTGTTCAGCGCGGTCACCGGCGTGAAGTGGAACCGCGTGGCCGAGCGGCAGTTGGCCGCGGGATCGCTGAAGGAGCCGCCGCGCACCACGCGCTCGTCGCCCAGCGTCGGGCCCAGCGGATCGGTCTCCGGGTCCTCCGTGTAGACGTCGGCGTCGTAGCGGTCCCAGCACCACTCCCACACGTTGCCGTGCACGTCGTGCACGCCCCAGGCGTTGGGCAGCTTGGAGCCCACGGGCCAGGTGGCCAGGGCCGCGTTCTTCAGGTACCAGCCCACGCGGTCCAGCACGGGGTCCAGCTCGTCGTCGAAGTACGGCTCGGTGATCGGACCGAAGTTGAAGGCCTCGTCGCGGCCCGCCCGCGCCAGGTACTCCCACTCCGCTTCGGTGGGCAGGCGGTAGCCGTCGGCGGCCTGGTTCCAGACCACCGAGGGGCCGCTGATGGTGTAGGCCAGGGTCAGGCCCTCGTCGCTGGAGAGCTCGTTGCAGAACTGCACGGCCTGGAGCCAGTTCACCTTCTCCACGGGCAGGTTGGCTCCGGGCCCGAAGTCCGACGGGTTGGTGCCGTGCACCGCCTCGTACTGGCCCTGGGTGATCTCGTAGGCCGACACCAGCAGGTCGCGCGTCAGGGTCACCTGGTGGCGCGGCGCCTCGTCCTCAGGACGGATGGGCGTGTCGAAGGGCGGCGCGAATCCCAGCTCCCAGTCCTGGGAGCCCATGGTGAAGGTGCCGGCCGGCACGGGCACCATGGTCAGCTCCACCGCGGTGCGCCGCACGTAGGTGCCGCTCACCTGATCTTCCGCGCCCACCACCAGCACGCCGTCGGTCTGGCCGCCGTCGGGCTCGGTCCAGTCCGGATAGGGCTGCCAGTCCACGGTGTAGCGCCCGGGCGGCAGGTCGGCCACGGTGCGGTCGCCGCTGCCGATCACGTCGTACTCGCCGCCGTCGGCCTCCACCTTCAGCACCCAGCCCTGGCCCAGGTCCGGGCTCACGTCGATGACCACGGTGCCGGTCTCGGGCGGCAGGGGCACGAAGGTGACGGCCACGGTGTCGGCGTCGCCGGCGGCCAGGTCCACGTCCACGGCATCGGCCGCGAAGTAGCCCGTCACCGGGAAGAACGTGATGCGGTAGGCGCCTGGGTCCAGATCCGTCAGGTCCTGGTCGCCGATGTAGCTGTCGATCTGGCCGTCGGGATCGCGGAAGGTCCACTGGGCCAGGACCTCCACCTCCGCCGGCAGCAGGCGCACGTGGATGGAACCCTTCTGGGGCGCGGGCGGATCGGAAGGATCGCTCGAGCAGGCTCCCAGCAGGAGCAGGGCCGGCAGCAGGGCGGTCAGCAGCGTCGCACGCCTCAAGGCAGGACCTCCACGTCGGGTTGGCCGAACGCGCGCCAGGCGAAGTCGAAGACCGGCCAGGCGCGCACGTCGTCTCGGGTCTCGCCGCCTTCCAGCCACACCGGGGGCGCTTCCACGCCCGCGGCGGCGCCGGCGGTCAGGGTGAAGCTACGCCCGCCGTGGCGGACGGTCCAGCCTCCAGAAGCCGGCGCGGCGACCAGGTCCACCAGCGCCGTGCCCGCCGCATCCTGCAACACGAGCCGGCGCCGCAGAGGCTCTTGGCCCGGATCGGTCACGGGGAAGCGCAGCCGGCCGCCGTGGCGGTAGGCGAAGTAAGGCTCGCTCTTGTAACGCTTCCGGTACTCGGGGTCGGGCCAGGGCACCGTGGTCTCCGGGTGCATGGTGCGCCAGGAGGCCCAATCGCAGACGATCGCGGGCACGTCCTGCAAGACCTGGGCCGCCGCGGCCGCCGGACCGGACACCGCCGCCCCGGACACGGGCGACCAGAGGCTGAGCGTGTCGCCGTGCACGTAGAGCAGGGGCGTGCTCGCGGCCAGCAGGCCGCTGGAGGCGAAGCTCCGCACGCCGCTCTCGTTCCGCCCGGCATGGAACACCCGCGCGCAGCCCGCCAGCGGGCTCCACACCGCCACCAGCGGCTCGCCGCCCACGGTGTCGTTGGCGCACTCGTGCCAGTCCAGCATGCGCAGAGGCCAGGCGCGGGCCACGCCGCCGCGCAGAACGCCCAGCACCAGGTCCGTGCTCACCAGGTATTTGCCGCGTTCGGCGTGGTTCAGGGAGTCCACCTGGGCGGGAGACAGCAGTGGCGGGTGGCTCAGGGGGTGCAGGCCGTCGCGGGCCAGGCCGGAGGCGGTCACGGTGGCGGCCAGGGGATCCGGCAGATCCAGGGCGAAGCCGTAGGTGGCGGGATCCTTGCCGTCGCCCACGCGGCCGTGGCGGCCCTTCTGGGCGGCGCCCAGGAGCTGCCACACCATGAGCGAGCCCACCGCCACCACGCCCAGCCCCAGCAGCCAGGCCGCGCGGCGGACGCCGCTCACCGGTCGGCCTCGGCCACCACGGTCAGCGGCAGCCCGTCCATGCCGCGGCCGGTGGGGTCCTCGCCCCGGTCGGCCACCATCAGGGCCAGCAGCAGGGGCAGGTACATCACGCTGCCCAGGAACACCCGGCGCGCGTTGAGACGGCTGCGGTCGCGGTAGCAACGGATGCCCTGCCACAGCCAGGCGCCGCCCAGCACCAGCGAACCCACGGCGAACCAAGCGCCCGCCAGCCCGGCCAGGGCCATGAGCAGCCCCAGGGGCAGCAGGACCCAGGCGTAGATCATCATGAGGCGGAAGGCCACGTCGCCGCCGTCGTCGCGCAGCGAGACCATGCGGTAGCCGCCGCGGCGGTAGTCGTCGCGGTAGAGCCAGGCCAGGGCCAGGAAGTGGGGCACCTGCCACACGAAGAGCAGCAGGAAGAGCAGCCACGCCCCGGACTCCAGCCCGCCGGTCACGGCGCTCCAGCCGATCATGGGCGGGATGGCGCCCACCACCGCGCCCACCAGCGTGTTCAGGGTGCTGCGCGGCTTCAGCGGCGTGTAGGCCCCCACGTAGAGCACCACGGTGCCCAGGGCCAGCACGGCCGGCAGCGCGCCCGCGCGCCAGGCCAGCAGGGCCACGCCCGCCGCCGCGGTCACCGCCGACGACACCGCCGCATGCACCGGGCCGATGAGCCCCGCGGGCAGCGGCCGGCGCATGGTGCGCTCCATCAGGGCGTCGCGGTCCCGTTCGATGACCTGGTTGAGGCCGTTGGCCCCCACCGCGGCCAGGCCCGTGCCCAGCAGCACGGCCGCCAGGTGCAGCGGTTCGATGCCGCCGCCGTGCGCCACCAGGTAGCCGGCCAGGGTGGTGATGAGCACCAGCATGCTGAGCCGGACCTTGCCCAGCTCGAAGTAGATCGTCATGAGGCTTGAAGGAGCCAGGGACATCTGGGATCGTTCCGGATCAGGGTGAGACGGGATCGGCGCGCGGACCGTGCCGATCCAGCCCGGAAGGATAACAAGAGGAGCGCCGATGGACAACACGCGCGACGCCCGCGGCAGCGACCTGCTCGCCACCGGCTTCGGCACCACCGTCACCATGTGGTTCCTGGGCTACCTGGGCCGCCAGCCGGCGGCGCCGTGGCCCGCCCCGCTGCTGCTGGCCCTGATGCTGGCGGCCATCCTCGCGGGCGGCTGGACCGCGGCCCGGCTGGGCGGCGGCGGCGCGCGCGCGGGGCTGCGCACGGGCCTGCTCGCCTCGGTGCTCAACCTCCTGATCCTGGGCAGCCTGCTCTCGGCCGACGGCGCCGCCGTGCACCCATCGGCCCTGATCTGGCTGCCCGGCTCCCTGCTGCTGGGCGCCGGCGTGGGCGGCCTGGGCGGACGCCTGGCCGAGGATCACGGTGCGGCCTTCCGCCGGGGCGCCCTCTTCGGCCCCCAAGGCCTGCGGGGCCGCGCCTGGGACGCCGCCTTCGCCCTGGTGGCCTGCGCCGCCACCCTTCTGCTGCTGGTGGCCGGCGGCATGGTCACGGCCCAGCAGGCGGGCCTGGCCGTCGTGGACTGGCCCAACTCCTTCGGCAGCAACATGTTCCTCTACCCGCTGGCGCGCATGACCGGCGGCGTCTTCTACGAGCACAGCCACCGGCTCATCGGCTCGCTGGTCGGCCTGACCACCCTGGTGCTCGGCGTGCAGCTCTGGCGCACCGAGGACCGGCCCTGGGTCAAGCGGCTGGCGGCGGCGGCGCTGGTCATGGTCATCGTGCAGGGGATCCTGGGCGGCCTGCGCGTCACCGGCCACTTCACCATGAGCCAGGACGCCCAGATCACCCGCCCCAACCTCACCCTGGCGGTGGTCCACGGCGTGCTGGGCCAGCTCTTCTTCTCCACCCTGGTGACCCTGTTCTGCGTGACCACGCCCCTGTGGCGCCAGGCCCGTACGCATGTCCATGCGGGCGCCGGCCTGGACCACGGCCTCTCGCGGACGCTGGTGATCATGGTTATCCTGCAGCTCGTGTTCGGAGCGGTGCTGCGGCACGTGGCCCACGGGCTGCTGGTCCACATCACCTGGGCGGTGGTGGTGGCCATGACGGCGGTCTTCATGGGGCTGCGGGCCCGCGGGGAGCACGCCGGCGTGCCGGTGGTCCCCGGGCTGGGCACCTGGCTCTCCTGGCTGGTGGGGCTTCAGCTCCTGCTCGGCGTGATGGCCCTCTGGGGCACGTCGCTCACCGAGACCTCGGGCGGCCCCCACGCGGTGGACGTGATCTTCACCACCCTGCATCAGACGACCGGCGCGATCATCCTCGCCGTGGCGGTGATGCTCATGCTGTGGACCCGGCGCCTCATCCGCGCCGCGGCCCCCCAACCCCGCGAGGAGGAATCATGACCCGTATCTCCGATATCCTGAAGAAGAAGGGTTCGCAGGTCTTCCAGATCAGCCCCGACGCCACGGTCTACGAGGCCATCGCGGCCATGGTGGAGCACGGCGTGGGCTCCCTCCTCGTGACGCATGACGGCGCCATCGAAGGCATCGTCACCGAGCGCGACTACCTGGCCAAGGTGGCCCTGCAGGGCCGCGCCTCGCGCACCACCAAGGTCCGCGAGATCATGTCGGCCAACCCCATCTGCGTGGACCCCGAGCAGGACGTGGCCGAGGCCATGGCCGTCATGAGCGAGGCCCGCATCCGCCACCTGCCCCTGATGAAGGACGGCAAGCTGGCGGGCATGATCTCCATCGGCGACTGCGTGAAGCAGATCTCGCACGACCGCAAGGCGCACATCCGGACGCTGACGGAGTACATCAGCGACAGGTATCCGGGGTAGAGCGGAGCGGGTCGGACATAACAAGAGCGCGTCGGGTCGTCGAACAGCCATTCACGCCGCCCGACGCGCTCTTGTTATGTCCGACCCGCTCCTCAGGCCGAGGCGATCCTTGTCGCTGATGGGCTCCGTCAGGGGTTGGGGTCGAAGGTGGTGATGGGGAGGTTGAAGGTGCCTTCGGTGACGGTGCGGGTGGCGGGGTCGCCGGCGCCGTTGGAGCGGGGGGCGGTGAAGGAGAAGGTGCCGGCCACGCGGGTGCTGCTCAGGGTGGTGACGGTGATGGTGCCGCTGCCCTGGTCGCCGCTGGCGCTCCAGGCGTCGTTGAGGCCTTCGGTGACGGCGCAGGCGGTGATGGGAGAGCCGGGGCCCACGGCGTAGGTGCCGGTGCCGCCGTTCAGGAAGCCCAGGCCCACGCCCAGGCTGCTGGACGCATCGGTGCCCGCGATGCTCACCACGCCGCTGATCAGGTGGGCCGCCGTCAGCGGCGCCGTCCAGCTCACGCCGTCCACCTTGCAGCTCAGGCCGTCGCCGCCGGTGTTGCCGCCCGAGGGATCGGCAGGGTCGTCGCCGCCGCAGCCCGCCAGGGCCAGGGCCAGGATCAGGGTCAGGGTCGTCCGCATCGGTGTCCGCATGATTCCTCCTCGAGCCTCCGTCCGGGGCCGTCGCTGCCGGTCGATAAAGCAGGACCCGCCGCCTCGCGTGGAGGCCGCGGGTCCGTGATGCCGGCAGCATACCAGATGATATCGATCCGGTCTCGCTCGGATCGGCCGGCCTCAATCGTCGTCGCGCCTCGCCCCTCCGTCGCGCATGCGGCGCTCGGCCTCGTGCTCGTCGCCGCTGCGGTGGCAGCGGGCGCAGTCCTCGAAATCGCGGATGCCTTCCTCCAGGTGCTCGGCGCGGATCCCGGCCCGGGAGTGCTCGTGGCAACCGTAGCAGGTGTAGCCGGCGGCGGCGCCAGCGGGATGGCAGGTGGCGCACGTGGCCGGGTGATGGCGGTCGAAGCGGAACCAGCGGGCGTGATCGAAACGCGCCCGCCGCCAGTCGCCCGTGTCGTGGCAGGCGGCGCAGTCGTCGCCCAGCGAGGCGTGGAAGCCGTCCTGGGGACGCACGTGGCAGCCGGCGCAGAGGTTCACCACGTCGCCGGCGAGCAGGCCGTGGCGGAACGTCTGTACGGGCCGGTAGGCCTGCACGCCGCGGTGGTCGCTGTGGCAGGCCGTGCACTGCGGGTGGGCCAGCCCCTGGTGGAAGGCCACGGCGGTGCCCCGCTCGCGGATGGTGTCGCCCCGGGTGGTGACCAGGCCGATGTCGGCCAACGCGTGGCAGCCCGTGCAGCGCGCATCGGGCACGCCGCGCAGGGGCTCGTGGCAGGCCAGGCAGTCGACCGCCAGGGAACGGTGGGCCGGCATGAGGTCGCCGGGCTCCACCAGGGCCTGCGGCCGGAACCAGACGGCGGCCGCCGCGGCCAGCACCAGCAGCCAGGCCAGGATCTGCAGAGGGTTCCGCATCAGCGCCACCCCCACAGCAACAGCACGCTCGCCACATGGATCAGCGCGAGCCCGCCGCAGACGACGGTGATGGGCAGATGCACCGTCCGCCACTTCCGCATCAGGGAGTACGACACGGCATCCCAGGCCAGGCGGCTCTCCGCCTCCGCCTCGCTCAGCCCCTGGGCCCTGTAGTCCTCGCGCCGCGCCTCCAGCCGCCGCCGCGACCGCTGCAGCAGCCACGTGCCCGTGAGCCCGCTGAGCACGTTGATCAGCATGGCCCCCAGCGCCAGCCACGGCAGCGGCGCGTGCACGTGCACCCCGGCGTGCACCAGGACCAGCAGCACCCCCGTCCAGGCCAGCACCTCATGGGAGCGCAGCCAGGCCTTGGCCCCGCCGCGGCGGATCAGCTTGCGCTTGCGCGCCGAGTAGCCGAACGACGCCAGGATCAGCACGGTGCCGGGAATCCCCAGCCACCGCCCCACGGCCACCAGCCCGGCGCGGTGGAGCGCCGCGTCGATCAGGATCGTGAACAGGATCAAGGCGAGGAAAGAGAAGAGGAACGGGAGGATCTCCCGTCTCAGCAGGGAACGGTGCATGGACATCCGGTCTTCCGAAGCGGGCGGTTGACCGGAATGTTATTGAGATGGCCGTATCAAGTCAAGCGCCCAGCGCCACGATAGGCGTTCTCCGGATTCCCGCCCCCCTGCGCCAGGCTACGGAGTGATGGCCAGGTCGAAGACGCCCTCCGTGACCACACGCTGCTCCGGCCCGGTGCTGCCCAGCCGTCGCGGCGCCGTGAAGCTGAAGGTGCCGGCGATGCGGCTCGCCGTCAGCGTTGTGACCGAGATCGTGCCCGCGCCGTCGTCCGCGCTGGCCACCCAGCTGTTGCCGGCCAGGTCGCTCACGTTCCCGTTGGCCGTGGAACTCGGGCCGATCACGTAATCGCCCACGCCCAGATCCTGGAAGCCGAAGCCGATCCCGTTCGTGCCGCCGGTGTTGGATCCGCCCACGGCCACCAGTCCGCCGGAGCGGAAGGCGAAGGCCGTCACCGCCGTCCAGGACGCCCCGTCCAGCTTGGCCGACATCCCCGCCCCCTGGGGCGTTCCCCCCGATGGATCCGCCGGATCGTCCCCGCCGCACCCCATCACTCCCAACGCCAGCAACAGCATTCCACTCAGGATGATCTTCCGCATCACGACCTCCTCTCCCTATACCATACTACAACCGTCCTCTTTGGTGGGAGACCGATCGCATGCGCACCGAAATTCACGGGGTCCGCGAGGAGAGGGGCGCGTCCCGGGGCGTTGAGAGAAGTTCGACCCGGGACGCGCCCCTCTCCCCGCGGACCCCTTGTGCACGTCTTCCGCATATGCGATCGTCCCTCCACCAAGGAGGACCGACATGCCCCAGACCGTCATCGAGAAGATCACGCAGACCCACGCCGTGGACCTGCCCGCAGGCGCCGAGCTCCACGCCGGCGATTTCGTCACCCTGGTCCCCGACCTGGTGATGACCCACGACAACACCGCCGCGGTGCTCAACAAGTTCCAGGGCCTGGGCGTGTCCAAGGTCAACGACCCGCACCAGCCCGTCTTCGCCCTGGACCACGACATCCAGAACACCAGCGAGGGCAACCTGGCCAAGTACGCGCGCATCGAGGCGTTCGCGAAGGCGCAGGGCATCGACTTCTATCCCGCGGGCACGGGCATCGGCCATCAGGTCATGCTGGAGAACGGCTACGTGAAGCCGGGCGGGTTCTGCGTGGCCAGCGACAGCCACAGCAACATGTACGGCGCCGTGGGCGCCGTGGGCACGCCGGTGGTGCGCACCGACGCCGCGGCCATCTGGGCCCTGGGCCGCTTCTGGTGGCAGATCCCGCGCACGGTGCGCGTGAACCTCACGGGGGAGCTGCGCGAGGGCGTGACCGGCAAGGACGTGATCCTGGCCCTGTGCGGCCTCTACAACCAGGGCGAGGTGCTCAACGCCGCGGTGGAGTTCGCCGGCGACGGCGTGGCCACCCTGTCCATGGACGCGCGCATGACCATCGCCAACATGACCACCGAGTGGGGCGCCCTGGTGGGCTGGTTCCCCTGCGACGACGTGACCCTGGACTACCTCCGCAAGCGCCGCGCCATCCTCAAGCTCTCGGGCGTGGAGGGCCGCGTGACCGAAGCCATGCTGAACCAGTGGGACGCCGCGCCCCCGCGTTCCGACGACGGCGCGGTCTACGCCGGCGAGATCGACCTGGATCTGGGCGACGTCTCCCCCCACATCGCCGGACCGGACACGGTGCAGGTGACGCAGACGCTGACCGCGGCCATGGCCCAGGACATCGCCGTGAACAAGGCCTACCTCCTGAGCTGCGTGAACTCGCGCCTGGAGGACCTCAAGGCCGCCGCCGACGTGCTGCTGGGCAACAAGGTGGCCCCGGGCGTGGAGCTCTACGTGGCCGCCGCCAGCCAGTGGGTGGAGGACCAGGCCAAGCAGAGCGGCGTGTGGCAGGTGCTGCTGGACGCGGGCGCCATCGCGCTGCCCCCCAGCTGCGGGCCGTGCATCGGCCTGGGCACCGGGCTGCTGGAGCCGGGCGAGGTGGGCATCTCCGCCACCAACCGCAACTTCAAGGGCCGCATGGGCTCGCGCGACGCCAGGTGCTATCTGGCCAGCCCGCAGGTGGTGGCGGCGTCGGCCGTGGCCGGGAAGATCACCGGTCCCGACGGCTTCGCCGACACGGTGCCGGCCTACGCCTGGCGCAAGGGCGGCAAGGCGGCGCCCGCGGGCTCGGTGGAGATCCTGGACGGCTTCCCGGAGAAGGTGGAAGGCCGCGCCCTCTGGCTGGACCTGGACAACATGAACACCGACGGCATCTACGGGAAGGACTACACCTACCGTGAGGACATGACCCGCGAGGACATGGCCCGCGTGGTGATGGAGAACTACGACCCGGGCTTCCCCTCCACCGTGGCCGTGGGCGACGTGGTGCTGGGCGGCTACAACTTCGGCACCGGCAGCAGCCGCGAGCAGGCCGTCACGGCGCTGCAGGCCGCGGGCGTGAGCATGGTGGTGGCCGCGTCGTACTCCCAGACCTACCAGCGCAACGCCATCAACAACGGCTTCCTCTGCCTGGAGAGTCCGGAGCTGATCGATGCGGTGCGCGCCGCCCATCCCGCCGGCGCCAAGACCCAGGCGCTGCCGGGCGCGGTCGTGGTGGACTTCGCCAAGGCCACGATCACCTGGAACGACGCGGCCTACGGCTTCGCGCCGCTGGGCCGACCGGTGCAGGAGGTCATCGTGGCGGGCGGCGTGGAGAACCAGGTGCGGGCGCGGGTGGAGTAGACGATCGCATCGTTTTGACCGATGATGCCGCTGGCGTGGACGGTGTTCACGCCAGCGGTATTTTTCATCAAGTCGATGGGATGACGATGACCTCGCCTCTGCTCACCGCCCTCCTCGCCGCCGCCTGGTGCGCCCTCCACTCCCTGCTGGTGGGCTGCTGCCGGCTGCGCCCGTGGTCGCGCCTGGCCTACAACATCGCCGCCGGCATCACCCTGCTGGCGTTGCTGCTCTGGACCCGCACTCTGGACGCTCAGGTCCTCGCCCGCTGGCACGGTCCCTGGCAGATCCTGCGCGGGGCGCTGCTGGCGGCGGGGCTGTCCATCGGCTGGCAGGGGGCTTTGAGCCACGACACCGGCGAGTTCCTGGGCCTGCGCCAGCTCCGCGACGGCGTGGCCCAGGGCCGCCCGCCGCTCACCCGCCACGGCATCCTGGGGCGCGTGCGGCATCCGTGGTATCTGGCGGGGCTGCTCATCCTACCCACCTGGCCCGGCACGTTCACGGACGTCAACGTGGCCTGGCGCGGGGTGTTCGCGGCGTACCTGGTGGTGGGGTCGTGGGTCGAGGACGCGCGGCTGGCGCGGGCGTACGGGGAGGAATTCCTACGCTACCGCAAGGAGGTGCCGGGGCTGATTCCGCGGCGGCGCCGTTGAATCCCGATTGTCTCGCGGCCGCCCCTCCGGCTACCTTGCGGACGGAGACCACGACGACGGCTTCACCCATCTGCGAGGAACCCGCATGCCCACCCGCACCGCCCGGACACTCTGCGCCCTGCTCCTCGTGATGGCCGCGACCCCCGCCCTGGCCCAGAGCCTCTACCTGCCCCGGGGCCACTCCGGCCGTCTCCTGACCGCCAGGTACCAGACGGGCGAGACGGCCCAAGCCCTGGCCGTCTCCGCGGGCATGAGCTTCCAGGGCGAGCTCGATGTCGGCATCCTGGGCTCGCGCATCACCTTCGACGACGTACCTGCGGAACTGGGCGACGACGTGACCCAGACCCAGGCGGGCGCCTACGTCTCCACGCATCTGTTCCGTCCCAGGGAGGAGCAACCCCTGGGCAGCTACGGGGAGATCTCGTACCAGAGATACCGTCTGACCAGCGATGTCCTCGACGAGCTCGACCTCGACACCTCCGGCGGCCACCTCGAGGCCGAGGTCCGCGTGTACGTGACCACGGAGCTCTCGCCCGGGCTGACCCTCTATCCTGCGGTCGGCCTGGTCCTGTCCCGCACGGACGTCACCATCACCGATGACCTCGGGAACCAGGCATCGGACTCCGAGTCGACCCATGCCTTCCTGCTGGGCGTGGACCTGCTGTGGAAGGACAGGATCGTGATCCAGCCCGAGATCCTGCTGGGCGAAGAAGAGACCATCTACAGCCTGGGCGTAGGTCTGCTCTTGCCCGGAAGCTGAACCGACGACCGGTGACCGGAACCGGCCGTCGTGCTAGGTTGTCCGTCATGGACGATCACCCCAACCGGGAGCCCGGCACGTGTTCCGCGACACCTACCCCTACTACCTCGCCAACCGGCCCCAGGCCCCCAACGCCGACCTGGCCGTGACCCACAAGGTCACCGGCGCGACCGTCACCCGCGTGGCCAAGGCCGACCGCGCCGCCCTGGACCGCGCCATCGCCGCCGCGCACGCGGCCGCGCCCGCCATGGCCGCGCTGCCGGCGTGGCGGCGGCAGCAGATCCTCCAGGCTTTCGTCGACGCCCTGACCACGCGCCACGAGGAGCTGGCCCAGGCCCTCTGCGTGGAGGCCGGCAAGCCCATCAAGGACGCCCGCACGGAGGTCACCCGGGCCATCGACACCTTCCGCATCGCGGCGGAGGAGGCGGTGCGCCTGGGCGGCGTGATCCAGCCCCTGGACATCAGCGAGCGCGCCACGGGCTACGAGGGACACATCCGCCGCGTGCCCGTGGGCCCGTGCGCGTTCATCACGCCGTTCAACTTCCCGCTGAACCTGGCGGCGCACAAGATGGCGCCGGCCCTGGCTGTGGGCTGCCCGTTCATCCTCAAGCCGGCCAGCACCACGCCGGTCTCCTCCATCCTCATGGCCGAGATCCTGGCGGAGCAGGATCTGCCCCCCGGCGCCTTCAGCGTGCTGCCCTGCGGCGGGCGCGACGCGGCGCCGCTGGTGGAGGACGAGCGCCTCGCCCTGCTGTCGTTCACCGGCAGCCCGGAGGTGGGCTGGGATCTCAAGGCGCGCTGCGGGCGCAAGAAGATCGCCCTGGAGCTGGGCGGCAACGCCGCGGTGGTGGTGGACGAGGGGACGGACCTGGACTACGCCGTGCCGCGCATCGTGCTGGGCGCGTACTACCAGTCCGGCCAGAGCTGCATCTCGGTGCAGCGCATCCTCGCGCACGCGTCCCTGTACGATGCGCTCCGCGACAGGCTGGCCGCCGCCGTGCGCGAGCTGAAGACCGGCGACCCCGCCGACGAGTCCACCTTCCTGGGCCCCCTGATCACCCGCGACGACGCCGACCGCGTGAAGGCCTGGATCGACGCCGCCGTGAGCGCCGGCGCCGCCGTGCTGGCCGGCGGCGGCCAGGACGGCCCCTTCGTGGAGGCCACGCTCCTGGAGGGCGCGCCGCGCGATGCCGACGTGAACGCCAAGGAGGTCTTCGGACCCGTGGCGACCCTGGAGAGGTTCCAGCGTTTCGACGACGCCGTCCGGACCGTCAACGCCTCCGCCTACGGCCTGCAGGCGGGCGTCTTCACCCGCGACTTCGGGCGCATCCGCCACGCGGAGCGGCACATCGAGTGCGGCGGCGTGGTCATCGGCGACATCCCGAGCATGCGCGTGGACGCCATGCCCTACGGCGGCGTGAAGGGCTCCGGCTTCGGACGCGAGGGCGTGCGCTGGGCCATGGAGGAGATGACCGAACCCCGTCTGACCCTGATCAACGGCGCCTACTTCGACCGGGAGGGAGCATCATGAAGACCACGAACCTGCTGACCGTCCTGCTGCTGCTCGCGGCCGCCGCGGCCCACGCCGCGGACCTGCCCAACGAGGACCTGGAGGCCCACCGCGCCACCTGCCGCACGGCCATGGAGAAGCTGGGCGATTCGCTCAAGTCGGCCCTGCAGGCCGCCATGAAGGAGGGCGGACCGATCAACGCCCTGGGCGTGTGCAACGTGAAGGCGGTGCCCATCGCCGAGACCATCAGCACCGAGGAAGGCCTGCTGGTGGGCCGCACCGCGCTGAAGACCCGCAACCCGGACAACGCGCCGGACGGCTGGGAGGAGGCCACCCTCCTCGACTTCCAGGCGCGCCTGGACGCCGACGAGAAGCTCAAGGACCTGGAGGCCTGGACCGTCATCACCGACGACGCCGGCCACCGCACCTTCCGCTACATGAAGGCCATCGGGACCATGCCCATGTGCCTGAAGTGCCACGGCGAACGCCTGGACTCCGAGGTGGCCGCGCGCGTGGCGGAGCTCTACCCGCAGGACCGGGCCGTGGGCTTCAAGGCCGGCGACCTGCGCGGCGCCTTCAGCGTGCGCATGCCCCTGGACTGACGTGGAGCGCCTCGGCTTCCAGCGCACGGTGGTGCTGGCCCTCACCCTGGGCATCAGCCTGGTCTTCCTGACCATGCTGAAGCCGTTCCTCATGACGCTGCTGCTGGCGGGCATCAGCGCCGCCATGGCCCAGCCCCTGTACGGGCGCATGCGCCGCCTGGTGCGCGGCCGCGTGCGCCTGGCGTCGGCCCTGACCGTGGCGCTGCTCGTGGTGGTGGTGCTGCTGCCGCTGCTGGGCGTGCTGGGCGTGGTGGCCAACCAGGCGCTGCAGGTGAGCAGGTCGGTGATCCCCTGGGTGGAGGAGCAGCTGAACGATCCCGGCGCGCTGGTGGAGTCGCTCCAGGCCACGCCCCTGGGCCAGAAGCTGGCGCCGTACCGCGAGCCCCTGGTGGCCAAGGCCGGCCAGGTGGTGGGCGCGGTCAGCGGCTTCCTCTTCGACAGCCTCTCGGCCACCACCCGCGGCACCGTGGCGCTCATCTTCCAGGTGGGCCTGCTGCTCTACGCCCTCTTCTACTTCCTGAGCGACGGGCGCGCCCTGCTGGACCGCATGCTCTACTACCTGCCGCTTCAGCCCGACGACGAGGAGCGCATGCTGGAGCGCTTCACGTCGGTCACCCGCGCCACCGTGAAGGGCACGCTGCTGATCGGCGTGGCCCAGGGGGCGCTGGCGGGGCTGGCCTTCGCCGTGGCCGGGCTGCAGGGCGCCGTGTTCTGGGGCACCATCATGGCCCTGCTGTCCATCGTGCCGGGCATCGGCACCGGGCTGGTGTGGGTGCCGGCGGCGGTCATCCTGATCTCCTCGGGCCGCGTGGGCGCGGGCGCGGGGCTGGCCGCGTGGTGCCTGGTGGTCGTGGGCAGCATCGACAACCTGGTGCGCCCCCGCCTGGTGGGCCGCGACACCAGCATGCACGACCTCATGATCCTCTTCAGCACCCTGGGCGGCGTGATGGTCTTCGGGGCGCTGGGCTTCCTCATCGGGCCCATCGTGGCGGCCCTCTTCGTGACGGTGTGGGAGATCTACGGCGTGGCCTTCGCCGACCTTCTGCCGGCCCTGCGCCCGCGCGCGCCGGAGCCGCGGGAACCGGAGCCGCAGGAACCGGAGCCGCGGGAACCGGAAGATGCCGACGGGGTATGAGATCCCCCATGTGACGGATCGGTCACCCTTGGCCCGGTCGGGGCTCACCACCCGGCCGGGCATCCCACCCCCTGACGAGGAGCCGATGATGAACCCACGCAACCGGACCCTGCTGCTGCTGACCGCCCTGGCCGCCCTGATCACGGCCGCCGGCGCCGCGTCCGCCAAGGACCAGGTGAAGATCAAGGAGAAGGCCTACGTCGTGACCGGCGAGGACGGCGACCGCGACGTGCGCGTGATCGTGATGGACGGCGACGACGACATGCCCTTCCACGGCCGCCGCATGGCCTTCCTCGGCGACGTGAGCGGCGCCTACCTGGGCATCCACATGCAGGACCTCGGCGAGCAGCTCGCCGCCTACTTCGACGCCCAAGGCGTGCTCGTGGAATCCGTGGTGGAGGACTCTCCCGCCGCCGCGGCCGGCCTCCAGGCCGGCGACGTGATCACGCGCCTGGACGACACGGAGATCGACGACGCCGGCGACGTCACCGCCTTCATGAGCGAGCGCGAGCCCGGCGACGAGATCCACGTGAAGGTGAAGCGCAAGGGCAAGGACAAGACCATCGACGTGACCCTGGCCGAGCGCGAGATGGGCGGCGACGTGCAGGCCCTCCTGGACGACGGCGCCTTCCCCCACGCCCGCGTCATGCGCGACTTCCGCGCCGCGCCCCGGGTCCAGCGCGAGTGGCACACCCGCCGCTTCGACGACCGCGAGGCCCGCGAGGAGCTGGAGAACCTCAAGGCCGACGTGGCCGAGCTGAAGGCCATGCTGGAGGAGCTGAGGGCGAAGCAGTAGGATCCCCTCCCGAGGGGCGGCGCCGACGGGCCGCCCCTCGACGTCGCCCTCTCCCCGGAGCCCCGCATGCGCGACCTGACCCCGGCCTGGCGCTGGTGGCCCGTCACCGCCCTCGCGCTGATCCTGCTCCTGCTGCTCGCGGCGGGAGCCGCGCGCTTCTACCCCCGGGGCGACCTGGGCCCCACCGCCGACCCCTGGCTCCACGCCCGCCCGCTGCTGGTCCTGCCCGACGTGGCCGTCCTCGTCGAGACGCCCGCCGAGCCGGAAGACGAGAAGGCTCCGCCTCCCCCCGCGCCCCCGCCCCCCGCCGACGCCTTCCGCGACCTCTGGAACGGCTGGATCGCCGAGCGCGCCCTGGAGATCGTGCCCGACGACGCGCCCGCCGCTCCCGCGCCCGACTTCGTCCTGCCCTCGCTGGACTGGCGCGAGCTGGCCGTGGTCCAGCCCGACACCACGGTGCTCGGCCTGCTGGCCCGCACCATGCTCCTGCGCGACGGCCTCTGGGAGGACCACAAGATCTGGGCGATCATGGACATGTACGGACGGCGCGCGGCGCGCTACCAGGCGCTCAAGGCGTCGGTCTTCAACGAGAACTGGCTGGAGAAGGAAGACCTGGACTAGTCCTCGTCCCGCCGGAACACCACCACGCGCCCCAGCGAGGTGCCGGGCTGGTAGGTGGTGTCGCGGAAGTCGGCCGTGAGGATGTCCAGGTCGAAGCCCGCCGCCGAGTGCCGCGCCTCCAGGTCCGCCAGCGTCAGCGGCGTCATGCGCTCCTCGCCCTGGAAGAGCTCCTTGCCCTCGAAGGTCAGGCGCGTCTGGAAGCGGCAGTTGGGGCCGTCCAGCCCGGTGTAGCGGCGGTGGAAGTCGTGCCCGTCCTGCAGCTCGATGGGCGGGAACACGAAGGTGCCCTGGCCGCGCAGCTTGTCCCAGTTCACCGTCTGCACGATCCACGGCGCGTCGGGCTTCAGCCGATGGTGCAGGGCGCCCAGGAAGCCGGTCATGTCCACGCGGTCCAGGTGCGAGAGGGCGTTGCCCAGGCAGACCGCGGCGTCGTACTCGTCCTCCAGATCCCCCACGCGGCGCATGTCCAGAACGCGGGCATCCAGGTGGGGGAAGTCGGCCTTGCAGCGGGCGATCATGGCTTCGTCCACGTCCACGCCGGTCCACGCGTAGCCCAGCTCGGTCAGGCGGGCGCCCAGCCGGCCGGGGCCGCAGCCCAGGTCCAGCACGCGGAGCGGAGCCGGACCGATGATGTCGGTCACGAAATCCACCGTGTCCTGCCGGACCGGGAACACGCGCTCGTAGACGTCGGCGAAGTCGCTGTAGAAGCTCATCGGTTTCCTCCGTTCAACAGGTCCACATAGGCCCGGTCCACCAGATCGGTCTCGACCACACCCAGATCGGCCATGAGGCGGTCGGCCTCGGCGCGGCCCGCGGCCGGATCCTCCTGCGGCTCCAGCACCACCTCCAGCTCCATGAAGCAGCCCAGGCCCTCCACGTCGTCCAGGTGGATGCGGGTGCGGCCGGACAGCCACAGGCGGCGGCGCTTGATCACCTCGCCCGCTTCGCCCAGGGCGCGGGCCAGGGCCTCGCGCAGGGCGTCGCAGGCGGTGGTGGGGGCGAGCACGTAGTCGCTGGTCTTGGGTCCGGGCCGATCCGGTCGCGAGTACTGGATCAGCTCGCCGGTGCCGTCGGCGAAGCGGCGCAGCTTGAGCCGGCCGGCGGGCACGCGGAAGAAGACGTCGTGCTGCGGGATCTCCTGCACGGGCCCGTCGCTCAGGGCCGCCGCGGCGGCGGCGAAGGCCTCCGGGTCCCGCACGCGGGCCTTGATCTCCACGTTGGCGCTCATCGCGGCGCCCCGCCTGCCGGACGGTTGATCAGCACGGCGAAGAGGCCGCCGCCGGCGGCGTAGGCCGCCAGATCCGCCGGATCCGCCGTGGCGCGGCCGTCCAGCAGGGGCAGCAGGCCCTCGAAGACCGCGCCCAGCAGCGCCGCGGCCAGGACCACCTGGCCCACCGGCAGCGTCCAGCGCGCCGGTCGGCCGCGCCAGCGGTGCAGCACCAGGGCCGCGCCCAGGGCCAGCGGCAGCATCAGGACATCGTCCAGACGGCCGCGCAGCCAGGGGGTGGACGCGTGCAGCGCCTCCAGCACGTGGTTGCCCAGGAAGAGCAGGACGCAGGCGGTCAGGGTCCAGGCGGCGGGCCGAGCGAGCAGCCGCGTCATCAGATGGCGAAGGCCGCGGCCACCGCGGCGAAGGCGGTCACCGTGATCAGGGTCAGGCCCCAGCCATCGGTCAGCAGGCGTTTCATGGGTGGAAGGTCCTTTCCGTTGGAGACGGTCCTTGTCAACGCGCCCGGGCCCAGTATGCTCCCCGAAACCGATCCGCACAACCCCGCGCCCGGGAGGACCGCCGTGCCGCGTCGTCTGCTCCGCCTGAGTCTGCTGCTTCTGCTGAGCGCCGGCGTCGCCCGGGCCGCCGGCGGCCGCACCTTCGTGGATCCCGCCACCGAGACCCTCTGGCTCCCCGGCGGGGCCGGCAGCACTGGCGGGGCCGCGGGCGCCTTCGTCAACCCGGCCGCCTGGGCCCTGAACGACCGCGCCGGCGCCGCGTTCTGGTGGGACGACCGCGACCGCACGGGCCGCAGCCTGGAGAACTGGGGCTTCAGCTGGGGCCATCGCCTGGGCGTGTCGGCCCAGCACCGCACCTACTGGCAGGACCGCACCGTGACGGACTGGCAGCTGGGCTGGACCACCGGCGGCGACCGCGCCGCCCTGGGCCTGGCCTGGCGCTTCGCCTCCGGCGACAAGACCGCCGTGGGCCGCGAGAACTCCCTGGTCCTGGGCACCGTGCACCGCCCCGGCCGCGCGCTCAGCGTGGGCGCCGCCCTGGTGCACTCCGTGGAGTCCGACGCCCGCGAGGCCCACCTGGACGTGGGCGTGCGCCCCTTCTCCTCCCCCCTGCTCACCCTCTTCGCCGACTACACCGTGCGCGGCGGCCTGACCGACGGGTACGCCAACGTGGGCGCCCTGGTCCAGCCCGTGCCCGGCCTGCAGCTGGGCGTGAAGCTGCCCAACCCCGGCGACAGCGGCGAGTGGCCCGCGGTCTTCTCCATCGGCGTGACCCTGAACGGGCTGGGCCTGCACGCGCTGCCCGGCCGCGACGGCGACGGCCACGCCACCTTCACCTCCTACCTGGTGGAGACGGAGTCCCCGCGCGCGCCGCTGCCGGTGGAGCCCAAGCTCTTCGGCGCCGAGCCTCCCCGCTACCTGGCCCTGAACCTGGAGAACCGCCGCATCACCTACAGCAAGTACCGCTGGTTCGACGACCAGCGGATCGCCTGGCTGGACCTGGCCCGCGTGCTGCGCGCCGCCCGCGACGATCCCGATCTGGCCGGCGTGGCGGTCCACACGGCCGGCCTGCGCGCCCGCACCTCCCTGCTCTGGGAGCTGGCCCATGAGTTGGACGCCCTGCGCGCCGCCGGCAAGGAGGTCATCCTCCAGTCCGACCGCATGGGCATGCTGGGCATGATGCTGGCCGGCTCCGCCGACGTGGTCTGCCTGGATCCCGAGGGCGAGCTCACCCTGCCGGGCATGGACCTCTCGCGCACCTACTTCAAGGACCTGCTGGCCAAGCTGGGCCTGGGCTTCCGGGCGCTGCAGTACTTCGACCACAAGACGGCGGTGGAGGCCCTCTCCCGTTCCGACATGTCGCCGGCGGACCGCGAGCAGCGGGGCCGCATCGTGGACGTGTTCTACGAGACGGTGGCGGCGGCGGTGCAGGCGGGCCGCGGCCTGGATCCCGCCGCCTTCGACGCCATCGTGGACGGCAGCCCCATGCTCTACGCCGACGAGGCCGTGGCCGCCGGCCTGGTGGACGTGGCCCAGCGCTGGCCCGACCTGGGCGGCTGGCTGCGTGAGAACCGCGGCGCCGTGCTGACGGGTCCCGATCCCGACTGGTTCCGCGCCTATCCCGCCGAGCGTTGGGGCGCCCCGCCCACCGTGGCCGTGGTCTACGCCCTGGGCGAGTGCGCCATGGACACCGGCATCCGCGGCCGCGCCACCTCCGCCTACCTGCGCTCCCTGGTGGACGACCCCGACGTGGTGGCCGTGGTCCTGCGCGCCGACTCCCCCGGCGGCGACCCTCTGCCCAGCGACCTGGTGGCCGAGGCCCTCGTGAAGCTCAAGGAGGCCGGCAAGCCCGTGGTGATCAGCCAGGGCGACGTGGCCGCATCGGGCGGCTACTGGATCAGCATGGCCGGCACGGAGATCCTCAGCACGCCGCTGACGGTGACCGGCTCCATCGGCGTGATCAGCGGCTGGCTCTGGGACCGGGAGCTGCATGAGAAGACCGGAGTGGACACCGACGGCGTGAGCCGCGGCGCCCACGCCGATCTCTTCCGCCAGGTCCGCTACCCGGTGGGCCTGTCGCTGCCCGCGCGCGACATGTCGGACGAGGAGGCCGAGGTGGCCAAGGACCGCGTGCTCTACCTCTACGACCGCTTCGTGAACGCCGTGGCCAAGCACCGGGGCCTGACCCCGGAGCGCGTGCGCGAGATCGCCGGCGGCCGCGTGTGGATGGGCGGCGACGCCCTGGGCCTGGGCCTGGTGGACGGCATCGGCGGCCTCATGGACGCCGTGGACCGCGCCGGGGAGCTGGCCGGGCTGACGGAGGCGCCGCGCCTGCGCGAGTACCCGCCGCGTCCGCTGGTTGAGCTGCCCAAGCTGGGGCTGCCCCTGCCCGGCCTCGGAGCCCTGGTCGCGCTGCCGCGCCTGGGGGGCGTCCCCGCGCCCGCGGCGCCGCCGGCGGACCCTCTCACGGCCCTGCTGGAACGCCTCGCCGACGGGAACGGACGCCCCGCCGCGGTGTTGGCGCCGGACCTGGCCGCGGAGCTCTGGACCGAAGCCGAGTGACTTTTTCTCCGCCGCCGTGTCTTGATGGATGCGGCGGCGGGCCCCATACTTCCCGGACCCGCCGCTCTCCGCGCGACGGTCCACCGCCGCCGCTGCGGCATCCATGCTGTGAAGGGAGACCCCCATGAAGACGATCGCGCTCCTGCTCGCGCCGGTGCTGCTGCTGAGCCTCGGCGGCTGCATCCAGCTCCAGAACCAGACCACCCTGAACGGCGATGGCTCCGGCACCGTCTCCCTGGACTACACCATGTCCACCGAGGTGGAGGGCGCCTTCAAGGAGCTCCAGACCCTGGACGGCGGCATGAACGAGGACATGGGCGAGGTCCCCATGTTCGACGAGTCGTTCGACAAGGCCGCCCTGGAGTCCAAGCTCAAGGAGAACGGCGCCAAGCTGACCGCCTTCAGCAACTCCGTGGCCGACGGCCAGCGGAAGGTGCACATCGAGATCTCCTTCAAGAACCCCGAGGGCATGGAGGCCGCCCTGGGCGGCGCCCTGGCCGCCGGCGGCGCGCTGGGCCTGTTCAAGAACCAGGACGGCGACTACGTGCTGAAGGGCGTGCCCACGCCCGAGGCCGAAGGCGAGGACGAGGCCGACGAGGCCCCGGCCCAGGAAGACATGGCCAAGGCCATGGAGAACGCGCAGAAGTCCATGGCCATCATGGGCAAGCTCATGGCGCACATGAACGAGATCTCCATGGACATGCGCATCACCGTGCCCGGCGACGTGCTCAGCCACAACGCCCACACGCTGGACGGCCGCACCTGCATCTGGCACATCGACTCGTCGAACATGATGAGCGCCCAGGGCATGGACGAGCCGGAGATCGTGTTCTCGGGCAAGGGCCTGAACATCGCGGCGCCGAACTACTAGGCCCGCGGACGTTCGGTGCATCGGAAGGGGCGGCCGCGGCCGCCCCTTCTTTTTTTCCCGATTCCGTTCCAACCTTTCGCCCCCGCGCCTCGTCTAAGCTGTGTTCGACCCGACGATCCGAGCCCAGGAGACCCCATGCAGCCCCAGCCCCTGGCCAGCCCCGCCGCCCCGCCCGCGCCCGACGACGCGCTGCTGGTGCCCCGCGCCCGGGCCGGCGACCGCGGGGCCTTCGAGGCGCTGTACCGGCGGCACGCGGGCCGGGTGCACGCCCTCTGCCTGAGGCTGTGCGGGGATCCCCAGGAAGCGGCCGGCCTGACCCAGGACGCCTTCGTGCGGGCCTGGGAGCGGCTGCCCGGCTTCCGCGGCGAGAGCCTGCTGCTCACCTGGCTGCATCGGCTGACGGTGAACGTGGTGCTGGACCACCGCCGCGCCGTGCGCCGCCGGGCGCTGACGGAGCTGGACGCCGGCATGGACCTGCCCGCCCTGGCGCCCGCGGCGCCCGACCGCCCCGGGGCGCGCCTGGATCTGGAGTCCGCGGTGGGCGCGCTGCCCGCCGGGGCCCGCACCGTCTTCGTCCTCCACGACGTGGAGGGCTACCGTCTGCGCGAGGTGGCCGATCTCTGCGGCATCGCGGAGGGCACGGCCAAGAGCCAGCTCCACCGCGCGCGCCGCCTGCTCCGGGAGGTGCTGGCATGATGACCCACCAGGAAGCCCACGCCCTGCTGAACGATCTGCTCGACGACCGGCTGACGCCGGACGCGCGCGCGGCCGTGGCCGCCCACGCGGCCGGCTGCTCCGTCTGCGCCGCCGAGCTGGACGGCCTGCGCCGCCTGCGCGAGGCCGCGGCGGACCTCCCGGCCGAGCTGCGGCCCGCCCACGACCTCTGGCCCGGCATCGCCGCCCGCCTGGGCGACCCCGACGCCGCCGGCGCCCCCCGTTCCGCCGTGCGCCACCGCCGCCCGCGCCTCACGCTGCTGGCGGCCGCCGTGGTGGCCCTGGCCCTGCTCGCGCCCTGGTTGCGGCCCGACCGCACGACGCCCGAGACGGCCGCCCTGGACGCCGGCTACGCCCAGGTGCGCCGCGACGGCGAGCGTCTCCTGGCCGAGGGCGGCCTGCCGCCCCTGGCGGCCGCCGAGCTCCGGGACGGCATGAGCGCCATCGACGGCGCCGTGCGCGAGACCCGCCAGGCCCTGGACCGCACCGCCGGGGCCCCCGACCAGTTCCGTCGCCTGACCGCCTGCTACCGCCGGAAGATCGACCTGCTGCGGCAGGTGGTGGACCGCGCGGCCCGCACCTAGAGAGGAGAACCGAGATGAACCGCAACGCGACCCTCGCCATCGCCACCGTCCTGCTGCTGGCCGCCGCGCCGGCCCTGGCCGGACGCACACCCATCGACGAGACCCGCAAGGTGGACGGCGACGCCGTCGTCCGCGTGGACAATCTGGCCGGATCCATCACCGTCACGGGCTGGGACAAGAACGAGGTCCAGATCCGCGGCGAGCTGGATGAGAAGGCCGACGAGCTGCGCATCGACGGCGGCGGCGACCACCTGGACATCGAGGTGGTCTATCCCAAGAAGAAGAACCTGAACATCCGCGAAGGCTCCGTGCTGACCCTGCGCGTGCCCCACGGCTGCAGCCTGGAGCTGCAGGGCGTGAGCAGCGACGTGGAGGTGCGCGACCTGCGCGGCACCATCCAGTCCAGCACCGTCAGCGGCGACGTGCAGATCCACGGCAAGCCCGCGGCCGTGAAGATCGCTTCGGTCAGCGGCGAGGTGACGGTGGAGGCGGAGTCCGACGAGGTGAGCATCGAGTCCGTGAGCGGCCGCATCGAGGTGCGCGGCGCGCGCAGGAGCCTGGAGATCAACCTGGTCAGCGGCGACGCCGACGTGCAGGCCGGCGAGCTGGAGCGCCTGCGCTTCAACGCCGTGAGCGGCGACCTGGACCTGCGCGCCGATCCCGCCCGCAACGCCGACTGGGAGCTGGACTGCCACAGCGGCGAGCTGACGCTGGAGCTGCCAGGCGGCCTGGATGCGGATTTCGACATCAACCTGTTCAGCGGCGACCTGCACAACGATTTCGGCCCCAAGGCCGAGCGCACAAGCAAGTTCGCCCCGGGCAAGGAGCTGCGCTTCACCGCCGGCAAGGGCGGCGCGCGCGTGGAGATCAACACGTTCAGCGGGGACGTCCGGCTGGTGAAGCGGTAGCGGATGCGCCGCGGACCGCACGGCGACGCACCGGCGGCCCACCCCCTGAACGACGAAGCCCGCCTCCGTCACCGCGGAGGCGGGCTTTTCTTCGCCGTCGCGCGGCGCGGTCAGCGCACGAGGCTCAGCTTGCGGGCGCTCACGCCGCGCCCGGTGCGCAGCTCGGCCACGTAGACGCCGGCGGGCTGGTCGCGGCCGGCGTCGTCGCGGCCGTTCCAGACGAAGGCGCTGCGGCCGGCCGGCAGATCGCCGGCGTGGAGCACGGCCACCTCGCGGCCCCGCAGATCGCGCACGGTGAGCGTGGCGGAGTCCGGGGCGTCCAGGCGCACGTCCACGGTCACGCGCGGGTTGAACGGGTTGGGGTACGCATCCAGGAACGCGGGCGCGAGGGGCGCGGCCGCGGCGTCCGACGTCACGGGCAGCGAGTAGGCCAGCACCAGCTCGTCCATCCCCGTACCGGCGGCGTAGGTGTAGCCCGACACGTAGAGGCGCGTGCCCGTGGGATCCAGGCTCAGGCAGCGGCCCTCGTCGGTGCTGCCGCTCTCGCCGTCCCAGCGCGCGGTCCACATGTGTTTGCCGGTGGCGCCGTCGTAGGCCAGGGTGGCCACGTCCCAGCCTGAGCCCACGCCGTCGCTGAAACCGGTGACCATGACGGTGCCGTCGGGGGCGGCGAGCACATGATTGGCCACGTCGTACCAGCCCTGGGGACCCTCGTAGGTGGCGGACCACAGGGTGGCGCCGTCGGTGCCTGAGAGCTTCACGGTGAGGTAATTGCCCGCCGTGACGCCTGCGATCAGCACGTCGCCGGCCGCGTCCAGGATCATGTGCGAGGGATCGTCGGCGGAGGCGCCGGCATGGTTGTACGTGCGCTGCCAGAGCACCGAGCCGTCGGCGCCGTCGTACTTCACCACGCGGATGTCGTAGGAGGTGGCGCCGCCCCACATCTTCCAGCACGCCACGGCATCGCCGGCGGCGTCCACCGCCACCCAGCCGTCGCCGCTGAGGTCGTTGACGATGCCCGGCTGCAGGTCGGTCCAGAGGATGCCGCCCGACGCGCCGGCGTAGCGCACCACCATGAGCGATGCCGAGCCGTCGGCGTTCTGCACCAGTCCGGCCACCACGGGGTCGCTCGTACCGCCGCAGTCCACGGACAGGGCGCGGTCATCCAGGCGCGCCGCGCCGCCCTCCTTGGACTCCCACTGGAAGGCGCCGTCCACGCCCGCGAACTTGATGGTGACCAGCTCGTCCTCGCGGCCGGTCTCGTACATGCGGCCGGTCACGATCACATCGTCCGACGCGTCCAGGGCCATGCCGTACACAGATTCGTTTTCCGCACCTTCAGAAGCGTAGTGTTGCGACCAGAGAACCTCCCCGGTCCCGCCGTCGAGCTTCACGACGACGATATCGTCTCCGTGGCCTCAGCCCACGCAGCCGAGGATGTGCCCCCCGACCACGAGGTTGCCGGCGCCGTCCCAGAGCACGGCGCTCACGGCCATGTCCGAGGTGTCGAAGGCGGGGATGCGGCGCGACCAGACCTCGGCGCCGGTGTCGCGGTGCAGCTTGCGCACGAGCATGTCGGAGCCGTCGATGCCGTCGTGGCTGGAGCCGGCCACCACCACGTGGCCGTCGGGGGCCACCGCGACCAGATCGCCGAAGTCGTCGTAGAGACCGCCGCCGTCGTAGGCGTCGCTCCAGAGCAGCGTGGGGTCGGCCTGCGCCAGGATCGGGATGATCAGGCACAGGCAACAGGCGAGGACCCTGCGCATGGATGCCTCCTCTGAGGGATCGGGGGGACCTGCGGGATGATCGAAAAGGCCGGACAGCCGTCCGGGAACCCCTCAAGGGTATCACACCGCCAAATCTTTGAATAGGGGGCGGTTCGCTCGGCATCTCCCGCTCCCACGATATTCCGGCTCCAAGGTCGGGATTTCAGTGATTTTCGTTTTCACGTGACTTTCCCGGTCACGGACTTGTCATTTTTGATTGGAACACCGGGCTGCGGACGGTTTAGATTCCGCAGGTGGCCGCGACTGGGCGGCCCGACCGAATCTCGTGTCACGACCGAGGAGGAACCATGTACCGCAAGATCCTGATCACGAGCATCGCTCTGGTCGTCGCCTTCACCGCTGTGGCCATCGCCGCCGACGCTTCGATCATCGGCGTGCCCAAGTGCACCATGTGCCACAAGGCCAAGACCGGCGACCAGGCCGCGATCTGGGAAGGCTCCAAGCATGCCCACGCGTTCGAGACCCTGAAGAGCGAAGCGTCCATCGCCATCGCCAAGGAGAAGGGCCTGGGCAACCCCTGGGAAGAGGCCGCATGCCTGAAGTGCCATACCACCCAGCACTTCCTGGGCGCGCCCGTGGACGAGGCCGGCAAGTACGCCCTGGAAGAGGGTGTGGGCTGCGAGGCCTGCCACGGCGCCGGTTCCGAGTACAAGTCCAAGAAGGTCATGGAGGACCGCGAGGCCGCCCTGGCCGCCGGCATGAAGCTCGACGGCGAGAGCAACTGCGTGAAGTGCCACAACGAGGAGAGCCCCACGTTCAAGGGGTTCGACTTCGCGACGCGTTGGGCCGAGGTGAAGCACCCGATTCCGGAGTAGGCTGCGAGGCTCCCGCGGAACACAAGAGCCCCCGCCTGGCAACAGGCGGGGGCTTTCTAAAAAGTTGTGCCTCTGAAATTGTGCCCGGCCTATCCCTCGCAACAGGCCGGGCATGAACACACGACGA
>ERZ795053.359-NODE-359-length-57204-cov-6.475546_pt1 | contig 57204 bp, 46 predicted proteins | sample MGYA00375137_ERZ795053 | MGnify/ENA primary metagenome ERZ795053 (study PRJEB30182, sample SAMN05720284) | activated sludge metagenome | isolation source: Anaerobic digester | place: Hong Kong | collected 2014-12-17 ...
AGAGGCCTTCTCTATGCGCCTTTCCCGCTATCCTGATGAAATATCCGGGCTAGCTGTGGCTGAGCTGGTATGAAGTCGGCATGTTTCGTCAGGGCGCACGAGAGACGTACGCCAAGCCGGACTTTGACGCATGGCGCAGAGAATTGAAGAGGGCGTATGCAGATTGAACTCGTCGAAGGTGACTTGCTGGATCAGGACGTTGACGTCATCGTCAACGCCTGGAATCGGAACATCATCCCCTGGTGGCTGTTGATTCCTCAGGGCGTCTCGGGCGCCATCAAGCGGCGTGCGGGCTACGGACCGTTCAGGGAATTGGCGCGGCACGGGGCGATTCCACTGGGCGAAGCTGTGCTGACCGGCGCCGGGCGACTGCCATTCAGGGGGATCATTCATGTCGCCGGGATCAACGTGTTCTGGTTCGCAACGAAGTACTCCATTCGACAGTCGGTTCTTTCGGCGATGAAGATTGTGAACGACGCGGGATTCGAGTCTGTCGCGTTTCCGATCATCGGGTCGGGTTCAGGGAGTCGCGGCGTCGATTCGGCCCTGGCGATCATGCGGGCGGCGTTTGAAAATGTTGAGACAGGCGCCCGCGTTGTCATCGTTCGGTTTCGAATGACGTGAACAGATCCCGGCGCCTCGTGAGGTCAGTGCGCGTGTGTGCGATCGACGCAATCGCGCTGTCTGTTGATATGTGAGAGGGTGGTTCACGTCGCCTTCCGTCGTTCGACATCAACAGCCACGCTTCACATCCGCCGTCCATACCGATGCGATGACGTGTAGCTCAATGAACCGCCGCGTGAAACTGCGTTGAGCTGTCACTCGCTCACCTGATTTCAGTTCGACTGTGATCTGCAATAATGCGAATTAATCAGTGAACGAAACGCAATATTAATGCGTACTTTCAGTTGCCCGTATCGTGGATATGAGGTACTCTTAAATCGGGCGGAAGGTCATCACAGGAGGATGGCAATCGTAGAGAGTTTCGGGCTCAAGTAATCTGTGGCGGATGCAGTGAGAGCGCGCTCACGGTGGCGGGCTGGATAGCGCGCCGCCGCAAATCTCTTTTATTTCAAATCCTGGTTTCACGCGGACAGATTCGATCCGCACGTCAAACGGTCGTATATGCGGTCCGAGAGGGAGGTGCGCGCATGTCGAACTGCGGCGTTATGCCGCGAATCTGGTGAGTTGGTGTGATGACGTGGGGGGATTGAACACGGAGGTGAGTTTCCATGTCTAAGAAGTTTCACTATGGGTTTGCGCTCCTGTTGAGCGTTGGCGTTGTATCGAGCGTGCATGCGGATCCTCCCGCGGCGCGGATCGGATACACGGTAGGTGTCTGGAAGTACTTTACGGTTGACTCCGGCGCCTGGAGCGCCGTCACGAGTTCCGGTGATCCGGGATATCCGGATGCGGATTACTATTACGTCAGGAATGTCACTGACGAGCACTGGACGGCGGTCCTGGAATATCTCGGCAACGACGAGTGGAAGCTCGACGTGACGAATCAGCTTTCGACACTTGATCTTGATCGTGTGTCGTTTCCCTGGGAGTCGTCGACGAAGCTGTTGGGCACGGGCGATGATCCGGACGACAACATTGCGTTCAGCTGCTATCAGGCGGGTATCGCAAAGCGTACCGAGGATCAGCTCAATAATGGCAATTACAATTTCCCGCATGTCATGTATCCCGGGTCGGCTTTCGCCCCGTTTGTGATCATTGCCGACGACACAAAAGCCCGGATCGGTTTCGCGAGCAACTCGCCGCCGAAGTCCGTCTATCCCAATGCGCGGAAGAACGGCATCACGCTTGAGTACCAGGGGCTGGAGATCGGCGAGAATGAAACGGAGTCGTTTCGACTGACGCTTCGGACGGTCACAGGATCCGCAGGCACGGGTGACTATCCGTGGTACAAGGCGGCGCTGGAGTATCGGGATTGGCTGAGGTCGGAAATGACGAGCGAAGGTGTCTATCCCGTCGTCTACAACGACTGGATGGTGCAGAACCACGGCTTCCTCAATCTCCAGCTCGAGAACATGCTCACGGCGAGCATGAATGCCGGCGCCGTGTACACGAAATGGAATGAAGTGAAGGACGATCTCTCCTGGGTCCTGATGTGGGGGCAGATGTCGGACTACAGCGGCAGTTGCTGCGGGTCGTCGCCGACGCTGCATTCCCGCTATACCGCGACGGACGCGTTCGGTACGGGAGTGGACATCTATGACTTTGTCGACGACGTCAAGGGGAATGGCGATCATGTCGGGTTCTATTCCCGATCACAGAACTACCCGGAAACCCTGACGTCGACCTATCAGGAAGCGTGGGCGCAGTGGCTCGACAACCAGCGGGATATCTGGGGCGGTAACTCCTACTACCTGGATGTGCTCGGCGCCGTCTATCACGGACCGGCATACGATATCGCCAGTCTGTTTGACCAGACGTGGACGGTCAGTGGTGGAACCAGTGCGCTCGGATTTGATGGCGTTACGACCGACGACGGCCCTGACAGCCTGATTGAAGGCGTCGTTGACGCTTATCCGGCGGCGTTCATGATCAGTGGCGCGATGGGAATGGACTTAAGCTCGACGCATACAGGTGGTCCGACGTTCACGCTGGAAGTCCTCGAGGCGAACGGTACAGGATCCGACCAGATGATCTTCTTCCCTCGTCTGGCGACCGTTGTCTGCAACGATCGACTGTTCTATTCGGGTGAGAACAACGGTGGATACTCGATGTGGGGTGATTTCAATTACCGCAACCTCGAGTCGACGCCCGACGATTCCTGGAACTACTGGGTTGAGCGAAACGCGTTTCTGATGGGCCACAAGCTGGATGTGATCCACAATCTTCTGGCGGACTATTCGACGGAAAATCCGCGAATGCGTGACATCCTGGATCTGCGTGACGGACACAACTGGTGGTCGCGGAGTCTGCGATATCAGGACATCGACGGTCTGACGAACATCGATTCGCGGCTTCGCGTTCGGCGGTTTGAGGATCAGAATGGCGAGAGCGTATTCGCCGTTGAGTGGTGGGGCTTCGATTCAGGGAGCATTCCCAGCCCGCTGCCGACGTTCGAGTTTGATTCGACAACCTACGACGCGCCTGAGGCGATTTTCGGGATCGTCGAGACTGCGTTCAACTACGCCTCCAGCAGCGCCTGCGATTCCAACAACAACGGAACGCCGGACTACGCCGAGTCGATGGCCTGCATCTACGACGTCAACGGCAGTGGCGATGTCGACAGTTGCGACGTCGATGTCGTGGACAACTTCTCGGGGCATTGCAGCCCGTCCTCCGGGTATGTCTCGATTTTCGACTATGACTGCGACGGTTGTGTCGACGCCGACGACAAGGCCCTTGTCGTGGCGCGACTGGGAGAGTCCTGCAACTGATCGCCTGAATGAGGGCTGATCAGCAGGATTCCAACCGATGACGATGGGAGCCCACGACCTGGTCGTGGGCTCTCTCATTTTGGCAAGGCGTCGGATAGGATGTGTCTGGCGGGATTCGGCATCGCGGGTCCATTCACGGGAGAAGCATCATGGCGACTGGCGGGAAAGATCCGACGGAAGCGATCCGACTGAAGGCGAGTCAGTATCCTGATGTCGATAAGGGGACGGCGTGCACGCAGACGTCTTTCAAGGCCTGCGGCAAGGGGTTTCTGTACATCGGCGAACAGGGTGGTCGCTACAAGGCGATGTTCAAGCTGAAGGACTCGATAGCGGAAGCCGAAGCCCTTGCCGCCAAGTCTCCGGACGACTATCAGGTCGGCGCGGGCGGCTACGTCACGGTCCGATTCACCGCCGAGAAGCCGATGCCGAAGAAGCTGTGGACCAGATGGCTGGATGAGAGTTACGCGCTGAGCGCCGTTGGCGGGGGGAAGAAGAAGGTCGCAAAGAAGGCGGCAAAGAGAGTGTCAGCCAGAAAGGCAACGAAGAAAGTGGCCAGCAGGACGAAGACCACGAGAAAAAAGGCAAATCCTTAACGGCGTGTCGTGAATCTCGGCGGGTGATCACAAGGACCGGAATGCGGCGTCCCGATAGAGATCCGGCAAGAACGCGCCCCCTTCGATGGGCGCGAAGACGTTCGAAGGCTCAGGTATCCGCCGTGATATCAGAGTAGAGTTCGGCGTGTCCTCGCAGGAAGTTGGATGCCTTGTGACGCTCGAGGGCGGCACTACTGACCATTGAAACGAGACCAGTGTCCGCCTTGCAGATGGGCGTCCCCTGCAGCGCCAGGTCTCCGTCGATTAATGTTGCCCAGGACAAGTCGAAATTGCCCCAACCGAAGTCGACCTTGGCGTATTCGATGGGCTGCGGTCGGAGTCGATACTCGACCATCCGCCAATCAAGTGTCCAGATATGGTCGTCGTATCCGCAGAGTTCGTCTTCGGATCGCAATTCCGGAAAGGCGAGCTTGTGCCGGGACATGGGGGCGTCGAGTAAGGACAGCGTACTCAGAAGCGCATCGGTCTCGACCAGTTGATCGTAGGTAGGGAGTTCCGCATGGTGCAGTGCCCAAGCGAGGATTACCAATCCCTCCAGCCTCCAGACACTATTGATCGCCTCTTGCTGTTCCAATTGTTGTTCTGGCGTGTAGAGGATCCGGCGCTCTGCCGGCTCCAGCTCCTCGGCGATGTCGAGCTGTTCGAACCAACGGTGCAGTTCATCGAGTCGGTAGGCCGGCGTGTTGCCTCGGCTCAGGTTCATGTCGATCAGAGCGCGAGCTGCGATCGCCAGAAGGACGTACATCCTCCGTGCGACACGATCTGCCGTGGGAGGAATTGGATCGTCCATGTCATCGTCGTTCGTGATTGGCGTTATGGGATTCGAGTCCTACGAAACGCTGGGGACCTGGGCATCCTCGTCGAATTCACCCTCAGGTGTCGCGATGACGCGGAATCTGGCATCGAGCAGTGAGCCGGGCGTGAAGAGCATTCCATTCAATAGTACCGCAAGGTCACCGATCAGTTTCAACCGAGGGTCCTCCATTGAGTCGATCTGCGGATCGGGCACGATACCGACACAGTATTGAAAGTTGGGAATCAATCGCAGGACGGCGGCTCGATTGGTTTCGTCCATCGGGATCGAACCGACGAAATTGGCCATCCCTGACAGTTGCAATGGCCAATTGGGTGGCGAACACCACTTGCGATCATAGTTGAAGTCTATGGTTGAATTCTCTTCGAAGCAGAAACTCGCCTTCCATTTGTCCTGATCGCCTTCCAGCGTGGCGTTGTGTTTCTCAAGGAAAGCGTACGCTGTTTCCGGCGTGCTCTCGTGGCAGAACAGTGCAACAGACATTGTCAAATCCTTCCATCAGCCGCGGATACCTATGGCAGCGCGAGTGGCCCGATTCATGTATCGAAGCACATTTGGTGAATGATCCAGCATGAGAATCTTGCAGTCAAGAAACGCACGCCATCGCGTTGCCGGGCGCCATGCTCCCTCTCCAGACGGAGGGTGCGGACGCGGGCAAGACGGCCTACAATTCACGTATGGGGCGAGGTCAGATTACCGTTCCAAGCATGAATCGAGAACTCGGCCGGAGAAAATACGATGCGCTATCAACTGCGACAGAAGCTCTTCTCCTGGGGCGACGATTTCACGATTCGGGACGCGCTGGGGCGGGATGTCTTTTTCGTCGATGGCCGCGCATTCTCACTCGGCGACAAGCTCTCATTTCACGATATGGCCGGGAATGAGCTGGTGTTCATTCAGCAGCGACTTCTGAACTGGGGACCGACGTACGAGATCACGGCGGGCGGTCGGCTCGTGGCGATCGTGAAGAAGAAGCTGTTCACGTTCTTCCGCTGTCAGTTCACAGTCGATGTGCCGGGACCGAACGATCTCGTCGCGGAGGGGGAGTTCCTGCATCACGAATACGCGTTTCGTCGATTTGGAAGACCCGTGGCGCACGTCTCGAAACAGTGGTTCAGCTTCAGCGACATCTACGGCGTTGACATTGCCGAGGGTGAGAATCCCGTGCTGATTCTCGCGGCGGCTGTCGTGATTGATCAGGTGTGTCACGACGGTGACGACGACTGACGTTCGGAGGCGCCGAGTCGCTGTCAGGTTGCAGTCCGGTGGCTTTGTTCAGTAGGATGATGGCTGATCATGCGTGATTCACTCGGAACCATGGTTGTTCTGCTCATCCTGCTTGCCTGGTTCAGCTACTGGATCGGCTATGGCGTCTTCGCGCCCGTTCTTGTCTTCGTCGGGGCGGTCATCATCTACGTCGTCGGCGCCCTTTGCGTCATTCTGCTGCTGGGCGCCTACGCGGGCGTGGCCAACTATCTCGGCGAGCGCCTGTTCCGGCGGCGGATGCGAATCGCCGGTCGGTTCATTCCCGAGCGGGAAGTCGTCGAGCGACTGGAGAGGTCGCCGGGCACGCTCATCGTGGAGCGTCCGACGATCGGCTGGAACATCACGCGGGCGTGGTGGACGCCGGACGATGTGGTTGCGCTGGCGCCGGCGCCGCCAGGCCGGACGGACGGCGATGCCGTCGACGCGCTGTGCCGCGATCCATTCACACATTGGGCGTATGAGAGGTACACGCATCCGGAAACCGGAAAAGCGACGCTCGTTGCGGCCTACAGCGGGAAGCGTGTCGTGGATCGAATAACTGCGGCGCATCCTTCGCTCAGACATGTTGAGTTGATGTCCGGCTTTGTGATTCAGCAAGCGGTCATCGACGCGCCGATGGCGGGGCGGGCAGGGTAGCGCCGGCCCGGACGGACCCGAAGGTCGGGCGACAACGATCGTCCACACGCTGTCGGAGCATGGCCTCGATATTGAAGAGCGCTCAGGAGACCCATCGGCCATTCGACTTGAGCTTCAGTCCCTCGTTCGTCTTCTCGATGACAATCAGGCGCCCGGCGCCGCTCAGCGGGCCTTCCAGCGTACCCGTGCGGACCTCGTAACCGTTATCTGTTTTCCTGAGGAATGCAATCGGCGCGTCCACATCGATCGGATCTTCGATCCAGACGTCATCAACAGCCTTTTGTGGCGCCGGACTCGCAAACGCGACGTCGATCACGTCGATGAGCTCCGCGTCAGTGATGTCTTCGGGCGCAGGGAATGGGAGGAGGGCGCCTGAAGGGATCTCCAGCGCATCGTTGAACGGGGCGCTCGTCCGCGACACCTGGCAATAGGCGTGGAGTTTGCGCCGGACCGGCGAGCGTCGCCTGCCCCCTGAGATCACCTCGAATTGCTGCGCCCGGAATTGTTCCCAGGCCGGGTCAATCGTGAAGTAATCACCATGGCGAATTCGCCCGGTTTGTCGATCGGGCGTGAAATAGACACTAACGACGGCGGAAGGGCCGTCGTCGCGGGGCTGGTTGACCTTGGCGCCAATGAACCAGACGCGCGAGCCCTCCGGCGTGAGCGGTCGGGCGATGTCCAGGATGTCGCGAATCTGCTGGTCGGAAAGTGGCTGGTCGACGAAGCGGCCGATGATGACGACAGGAATGTCCGGGCGTTGGACCACGGTCATCTCGCGCGTCATCGCGATTCGAGGTCCTGTTGGGGGATCGAGTTCGCCGCGTGAGGCGACTGTTTCCAGTGCGTCATGACGCTCCACAGCGATCCGTTCGGGGATTTGTGTCGATGGGCGATCCGCCTGATGACAGGCGGCGAGCGCCAGGCAGGGGACGAGCAGCGATGTCGCAATTCGATTGACGATTTGCCTGGACGTTCGATCCGCCCTCGGTATTCGCATTGCCCCGGCCATGATTCACGACTCCTTCTTCGGGGATGTGAGCGTTTCCATCGTAGCTGTGTATGCGGCGGACCTATTGCGGTTGCAGCGCCCAATTGTCTCGGCGCCGGTAGTGCAACTCGGCCGCCGTGTCCTCACGCCAGAGATTCGCCGGCCGGATTGGGCGACGACGCTGTGTTGAGGTCAGCAAGGCTCTCCATTGGGCTCACTTGTCGGCAATTTCCCCCAAAAAGCCCTCGGCGGATTCGCAGAGGGCGTGGGTTCTCAGTAACGGGTTGTCAGAAACACGGCCAAGGGCCCAGCGGCGCACCATGGCGCGCAGCGCCTACTCCTCCATCTTCGCGTCGCCTCGGGCGAAGATGCTGGCCACGTAGTTCAGTACGTCCGTCGCGCTCTGCTCGTTGTAGCCGAAGTACTTGATCAGGCGCTGCTTGACGACGTCGATCTTGGCCTGCGTCTCGTCGTCGACCACGCCGCTGACGACGTTCTTGAGCTTGATCGTGTCGCGCTGGTCTTCGAAGAGCTTCAGCTCGAGGGCCTTCTGCAGGCGGGCGTTCGTGTTGTATTCGAACTTTTTCCCGTCCAGCGAGAGGGCGCCGATGTAGTTCATGATCTCCTGACGGAAATCGTCCTTGCGCGACTCGGGAATGTCGATCTTCTCTTCGATCGACCGCATCAGGCGCTCATCCGGTTCCTCGTCGCGGCCGGTGTACTTGTTTCGCACCTTCTCACGCTGCGTGTAGGCGCGAACGTTTTCGATGTAGTTCGCGGCCAGGCGCTTGATGGAGTCCTCGTCGGCGCTGATGGCCCGCTGGACTTCGCTCTTGAGGATGTCCTCGTACTCCTCGCGGACGACATTCAGCAGCTCGCGATACTCCTTCTTGAGTTCCTCGTCCGACAGCAGCGAGTGATGGGACATGCCGAGTTCGAGTTCGTTCATGACCATGAAGGGATTGATGCCCTTTTCGCGGATGGCCTGGTCGCTGACGAGGGAGTTGGAGATCTTGTCCTGGATGTAGCGGGGGCTGATGCCCTGCATGCCCTCGCGCGGCGCCTCTTCAACGAGCTCCTTCACGCTGTCTTCCGTGTAGCCCGGGATGCTCTTGCCGTTGTAGAGCTTGAGCTTCTGGAGACGCGTCAGGCCCGCCTTCTTGGGCTCTTCGAGCCGCGTGAGGACGGCCCACATGGCGGCCGTCTCGATCGTGTGCGGCGCGATGTGGATGCCGCGGACGCGATCCTTGTTGAAGTCCTTCTCGTAGATCTTGATCTCGTCGGTCAGGACGACGTTGTAGGGCACGTCGATCTTGATCGTTCGATCGCGGAAGGCCTCCATCAGCTCGTTGTTCTGGAGCTTGCGGTACTCGGGTTCATTCGTGTGGCCGATGATGACCTCGTCGATGTGCGTCTGGGCGAACTTCTTCGGCTTGATGAGGTGCTCCTGCGACGCGCCGAGCAGGTCGTAAAGGAACGCCACGTCAAGCTTGAGCACTTCGATGAACTCGATAAGCCCTCGATTGGCGATGTTCAGCTCGCCGTCGAAGTTGAACGCGCGCGGGTCGGAGTCGGAGCCGTACTCGGCGATCTTGCGGAAGTTGATGTCGCCGGTGAGCTCCGTCGAATCCTGGTTCTTTTCGTCCTTCGGCTGGAAGGTGCCGATGCCCTTGCGATCCTTCTCGCTGACGATGAATCGCCGAACGACGATGTGGTCGAGGACCTTCCGCCAGTCGCCGTCATAGCGCTTCAGCAGGTCGTCATAGGTCTTGCGGCAGAAGGGATCGAGATCGCCCTCCACGATGATGCGCTGCTCCGGCGGCAGGCCCTCGTTGAGCATCGCGATGATGTCTTTGCGGGCGGCCCGCGGAATCAATCGCAGCGGCTCCTCGTGCATCGGGCAATCGACAGTTTCCGGCTCGCCATCCTTATCAAGCTTCCAGGCGAACGTGTACATCGCGCCCTCGTCGAGGCGCGTGTAGTATTCGAGGCCCTTCTTCAGCAGGCGGCAGATCGTGGACTTGGCGGAACCGACGGGACCGTGGAGGAGGAGGATGCGGCGTTCCGTGCCGTAGCCCTGCGCGGCGGACTTGAAGAAGTCCACGAGGGACATCAGCGGTCGCTCGAGACCGAAGATGCCGTCGGCGCCGCCGTCGATCGGATCGGCGAAGAAGTTGTAGCGCACCATGTCATGTCGCAGCTTGGTGTAGCGCTCGAAGCCGAAGTGGAGAATCATGTCGTAAATGCGCTGGAAGCTGTTGCGCGCGATGCGAGGGTTCTGCGTGACGATCCCGAGATAATCGTCGAAGGATCCCTCCCAGTGTTCATCGCGAAAGCTCTTCGCATCCAGTCGCTTACTGACGGCTTCGTAAATGGCTTCCTTGCTGGCCATGCTGATCATCTCCTGACTCGCGCGACGCCACATCGCCGCGCCGGGGTGTCGAGTTTCCGGGCGTGCCTGCTGAATTATTGATCGGTTGGATTGACGGTTTCCGCAGCAAAAGGCTCGTCGGATTCTCAAATAATGATATCGGACGTAAGCGTCGGATTCAAGCGTCGAATATCGTGTAAGTGATTACTTGTGCGAAAGATATGTGCTGACTGGAGGATTGGCTGTGTTGGTCGATGACCCCTGGTGATCCGGACAGATGGCAATCGCACGCTTCCGGGAGCGCGATCGCCGGTGGATTCGACGCGTGCGGCGGCGGCTGACGCGTCGATTTTCTCATTTCAGGCCCGCGTCGGCTGCATGGCGACGCCTAGCAGGAGCAGGGTGGCGCCGACACCAAGGCTGGCGCCCGGATGGTAGAGAAGCAGATCGCCGTGCGGCAGCCACTCGATGCCCGACGCGACGGCGAACGGACCCACGTAGCAGATCATGCCGGAGATCAGTGAAATCCCAACTCCGAAGATCATCATCGCAAGCGTTACAAGATTCATGGCGCCACTCCCTGTTTGCTGTCCCTGTGTCGCCACCCCTCAGGCGACGCAAAAGAGAGGTCCACGCGCCGTGCCAACACCGTCGCCAGGGACCGATTCGAGCGCGCGTTGTGATAATGACAACAGTCCACCGTCAGGATGCGGTGTTTGCGTAGCGGACGCGCGTTCGAATCGGACGCGGCGAATCGGAGTGGGGAATTGTCCGCGCGTTCGGGAGTATTGCGCAGCTGAAATTTGGGCGCCCCGGGTCGAGATTGTGCGGATCAGGGAAACTGGGGAACGGGCCCGCCGGGCGTCAGTTATTGCAGCACGGGGGGGGCCAGCCATTTCGACGGCGGGCGTTATCCCGCTGTTCGCACTGGGCGCCGATCGACTGAAGCATCTTGATCAACTGGCAGGCGCGATTGTGGACGCAGGGTTCCGAGAGAAACCGCTGTTTGACGCAGGACGATCCGACGAGCGAGAAGGCCAGCAGGTCAACAATCTCGGACAGACCGAGATTCGAGCACTCAAAGATCGCCCGCCAATTGGCGGACTGCGCCAGGGAACTCAGCGACTTCGAGAACACGAGCTCGCGGATGGCGCTTAACAACTCACAGCCGACTTCCGGCGCGGGTTCGATCGGCGCGATCGGCGTCAGCGCGGCGCGTCGATAGCACTTCTCATGATCCTCGTGACGCACTTCGGCCCGATCGATGCCCCGGAGCAGCAGGTTGTATCGGCCGCCGCATAGCTCCTCGCTCTTCATGACGGCGCCCACGCAGACGATCGGGTGGATCGGCGCCTCGAGAGTGTGATAGGTCGGCTCGAAGCCGTCCCCCAACAGCGCCAGGGCGATGAGCTTGTCGGCCCGCAGGGCGTCCGCCACCATCGATCGATACCTTGGCTCGAACACATGGAGCGGGACGACCGCCTTGGGGAACAGGACCACGTTCGGCAGTGGGAATACGGGAATGAGCTGAGAATAGTCGATCAAACCCGCCAAGCGCCAAGAACCTCGAAATCGTTCAATCATCAGACCTGGAGAAGCGACGTGTCGCTTCGTGACTCCACAACCAGATCATAGCAGAGTGTGACGTGAATTGCATTTCCCATTGTGGATTTGAATGTCGGCAAACGGATGTTTGGCGAGCGGATCGAGCACGCGCCAGGACTGGCGAGCCGAGCGTTTGCCGAGTTGGCCGGGCGGCGCCATGATGCCGACGATGGCGGATTTGAACGCAGATCGAACGACGATCGTCGGAATCGACGAGGCGGGGTATGGACCGATCCTGGGGCCGCTCGTCGTCAGCGCCGTGGCGATGGAGGCGCCCACGGCCGTCGCGGAGGCGAGTCTTTGGGAGACGCTGCGGCAGGTGGTCACAGACAAGGCCTCGGTCCGGGACGCCCGCCTGCCCATTCTGGACAGCAAAAAGCTCTATTCCCGAAAAGACGGCCTCGGCCGTCTCGAACGATCGGCGCTGACATTGGCGTCGGCGACAATCGAAGACGGGGCGATCGAAAGCGAAAGACGCCTCCTCCAGCTGCTGTGCCCGACGGCGGAGACGCTGGCCGAATACCCATGGTACTCGGCGGCGGACGGCGCGCTCCCCGTCAACGCCGACGCGGGCGGTGTGCGGATCGCCACTTCACAGCTACGTCGCGGGCTGGACGAGGCCGATGTCCGGCTCGCCTGGGTTCGATCGGAGATCCTGCCGGAGTGGCATTTCAATCAGCAGGTCGAGCGTACGCGGAACAAGGCCGCCGTGTCGTTCGCGATGGTATTGCGACTGATTCAGGACGCGGCGCGACGGGCGAAGACGCGCGACGTTCGCTTCCTCGTCGATCGACAGGGTGGGCGTGACCATTATGGTCCATTGCTGATGCGATCGTTCGAAGGGCGGCGGCTGAAGATTCATGACGAGTCGGATGGCGCGAGTTTGTATTCGCTGGTTGCCGGCGAATCGACGTGGCGCGTTGAGTTTCGCAAGTCGGGCGATTCGAACCATCTGCCGATCGCGGCGGCGAGCATCATCAGCAAGTACCTGCGCGAGCTGTTGATGGGGCGATTCAACGCGTGGTGGGCGGGGCACGTCGAGTCGCTGGAGCCGACGGCGGGCTATTACACAGACGGCATGCGCTTCCTGCGCGATATCGCGCCGAGCGTTCGGAAACTGGGAATTCAGAAAGAGCGGCTCGTGCGATCACGCTGATCGCATGTCGTCGGCGACTGCGCGCGCTCGAAGCGAGTCATCCCTGGACTTATGACAAAACCCGACTGGCTGAAAAATTGGCTCAAACGACATCAGCATCCTGTCAGCTTCTGGCTGCACATGATCGGGATACCGCTGACGATCGCGGCGATACCGCTGGCGATCGTGCAACTGGTGAACGATCAATGGGACTTGTGGTGGCGGCCGGTCGCCCTGATCGTCGGCGGCTACTTCCTGCAATGGGTGGGGCACCTGATCGAAGGCAACGACATGGGGGAGCTGATCCTGATCAAGAAGTGGCGAGGCAGGCCGTACGTGGCTGTGGCGCCGCAGTATCAGGAGGATGGCGTGGCGTCGGACTGATTCGGTTGGATGCGTCTGTCGTTGCCGGTACTCGCATGACTGCAGGAAGGGATTCCTGCGGGGAGTGGGCACGAGACGGGCTACTTACACCAGGACGACATGATCGCATTGCTCGCTATTTGGGATGAAAATAGCGGCCCGCTCACAGCCGCACGCTTGCCTTGCGGGAGTGGATTCCTGCGGGCGTGTGGACGAGAAGAGAATCTCGTCCCAGGACACGTCGTGCGGCGCCTCGCTGAGGATTTCGCTGTGATCGTCATGCCGACCTGCGCTGGCCCCCTCCCTTGCGGTCGCGGTTCGGTTTCGTTCGCTCACGCTCGGGGCGCCCATTCACGAAACATCACAAATCGCAGTTCGCCACATCGCAAATGAGGCGCTGGAATTGCTTTGCAGGAAGGGATTCCTGCGGGGAGGGGGTACGAGAAGGGAATCTCGTACCAGCGTGGGAGCGCATTCTTGTACCAGCACGCGAGGTTAGCGAGTGACGAAACCACTGCGTGGTGCCGGTGAAGGTGCGTCTTGGTCTTGCGAACTGGACAACCAGGAAATGCGGCGGCGGCGAAATACCGCGACTCCGGCGAAGGCCAGAAGCAGGGCGGTGGTCGGTTCAGGCGCCGGCCGCCACGAGAAATCGATTTCGCCGATGACCGAAATCGGATCTTGGTCAGGACTTGTGTACGTATGACTCAAGATATTGATGTTGGCTTGATACGTTCGTCCTGCGACGAGCAGGATGTCTCCGGAATTGAAGGCAAGAGATCCAGACGGCGGCGTTTCAAGGTGGAAGTCACCGCCGAAACCTCCGTCAGCAAATATCGCGGGAGATCCGGGGCCTGTCGGTCGTATTTGAAGCCCGTAGCTGAAATCCGCCTCGTCTCCGGAAGTGCTTGTAAACGTCATGCCACCGGAGGCGTTGAATACGAGATCGATAGTGGTCGTCAGAAAAACCTGTCCCCCGCTGAATGCCGAACGGCCCGGGCCATGAAGGAACTGATCTGCCTCGAGGTGAAACGACCCAGAGTCGTTGAGCCAGGATACGTCGTAGTAGCCGTTGGCAACGGCGGTGGGCCCGAGCGAGGTCGCTTGGGTGACGAAGAAGGGATTCTGCGGGGTTTGCGATCTCTGTACGTCAATCTGAGGAATAGACGGTGTCGAATCTACGACACTGGTCGACAGGTTCCATTGCAACACATCGACTTCAGCGGCGGAGGCTACCGTCGATACGACGATCACTGCGGCAAACGACAATCGGCAAATCCAAGTGTTCATAACGGTATTGTACGCCATGTGGTCCGGTTTCTAAGTGCTCGCGTGAAGAAATCAGGTTCCGCGATGTGCTGATCGACCGCCGCATTGAAAATCCCCGTGTAACCAAGCCAAGAAACATCGTAATGCGTGCGGGCGTAGCCCGTGCCGATGCCGGTGTCGAATAACGCGTGAATTTCGCTGTCCGGCGTATTGATGGTCTCGAAATCACTGATGATGGTGGGTCCGGTTCGATCCTGTGTGATCGTATTCAGACGAAAGAACGAAAAATCGAACGCGGCATGGGCGGCGGGGGCCGCAAAGGAAAGGAGAGTCGACAGACAAAGCGCTAATCGGATTGTTGGTTTCATGATGATGCGCACCCGAGCAGCCTCGACCGGCCTGGAACCCGTCGTAGCGGCCGATATTCAGATCATACGCGGATGGCGGTGTGCTGATCAATCAAAGTGACGCTTTCTGATCGTTCTCAATATGTCTGATGCGGGTCCATAGCGATTCGCATACTGATGCTGGATCCGGGCATGGTCCCGCTGATCATCGTTGTGAGAAATGGGAACGAGAAAGGACTCTCGTACCAGAACGCGCTGATCAACAACTTCCTTTTCTTACGCAACAATGCCGCTCCGGCGGAGCGCCGGATCGTTGCCACGGGTGAAGCGCAGACCGCACAGCGGTCGCAGCGAAACCCGTGGAAGATGATTGATCTCTTTGTTTTCGCCCCGAACGGGGCGGCGGAGTTCCCGGACAGCCTCGCCTTTGTGGGCGAGCATGGCGCCCGACGGTCAATCCTCAGAGCAACGGCGCCTCGCTGAGAATTTCGCTGTGATCGTCATGCCGACCTGCGCTGGCCCCCTCCCTTGCGGTCGCGGTTCGGTTTCGTTCGCTCACGCTCGGGGCGCCCATTCACGAAACATCACAAATCGCAGTTCGCCACATCGCAAATGAGGCGCTGGAATTGCTTTGCAGGAAGGGATTCCTGCGGGGAGGGGGTACGAGAAGGGAATCTCGTACCAGCACTCAGGGAAAGGGGTACGAGAAGGGAATCTCGTACCAGCATGCGAGAAGGGAATCTCGTACCAGCGCGCGAGAATGGAATTCCGTGCCAGCGTGCTCCGTGTCGGGGCGATGACCCGACCTGCATCAGCTACGCGTCCTGAATGAACACGAAGTTCTCGCAACCCGGCTGATACGGGTCGAACCACGCAGGTGGCAGGACATGTCCAGGGATCGTGAACAAGCGAGGACCGATGGGTTCCGCGACGATGTAACGAAATGTCCTGGCCGTCGCATCGCCCGCATGGAACTCAGCGAGCCAGATGTCTGCCGAGACATCAAAGAGCCGCAGTCGTTTGGGATGCGCCGTCGAGCTGGGGTACTTTCGATCCTGATGTCCGGCGTCGTGGAGCCAGTCCGCCCGATCCTCACCAAGCTGCGTTCGGATGAACGCGGCGATTTCGTCATCCGCATAGCCGGTCGTCTTCGATCGATGCAGTCGGCGAAATTGTTCGAACACTCCCCAATGCAGGCGATCGAAACGTTGATCTCTCGCCGCCATCGCTATGACGGCCGCGAGTTCGCGCAGATAGAGCGCATCCACTGCGGCGAAGATGCGCTCAATGTCCTCCAGTTCGCTCGGTGTCCACGGCCAGCCGTTGGGATGGCGGTCCGCCTCCCGGACCATGGCCTTATAGGCCTCACGTTGTCGTTGCTGGTCGGTCTCGATCAGGCGGGCGCATTGATCAAGCAATGACGCGTCCCGCACTGGGTTCCTGAGGTCCGAGATGTGCGCATGGTTGACGCTCATCGGGGCGTGTTCCTATGTGATTGGCGGTGCGGCGAATGCGCCGGCAGGTCTGGTTGGTCTCGGATGACGGCAGGAAGGGATTCCTGCGAGGAGTGGGTACGAGAAAGGAATCTCGTACCAGCACACGAGATAGGAATCTCGTACCAGCATGCGAGAAGGGAATCTCGTACCAGCACACAGGCAGGGATTCCTGCGGAGAGTGGGTACGAGATAGGGATCTCGTACCAGCGTGGGAGAAGGGAATCTCGTTCCAGCACACGGCCCACCCTGCAACCGATCAACGTCAGCTTTCGTCGTCCGACGACTCATCGCCATTGAACAGCGGGCCGGCCTCGCCGTTGGCGCCGTCCAGGACGACGGTGTTGTCACCATATTCCGAGTCGCCGTTCGATGCGGCGCCTCGGCCTTTCGCGCTGATGAGCTCAACCTTCTCGTCGGCGCGGGCCGTGACACGCTGGGCGACGGCCATGAGGTCTTCGGCGATCGCCTGGGCGCTGAGATCGGGATCGATCGATTCGCAGGCCGCGGCGACTTCGGCGATGTAGCGACCGAAGATATTGCGGCGATCCGCCTCATACTTCTGCTTGCGACGCCGATTCAGGAACGCGCTGAGCTTCCGCGCGCAGTCCTGCACGGCGAGCTTGATTTCCTTGCGAATCTCATCGTAGTCGGCGATGGCCTCCTTGCCTTCGCTTGTGAAGGGGACCCACACGCTCGCCATGTGGACGAAGATCGCCATCGGTCCGACGGGAAGATTGCCCGACGGCTGCGACAGGCCATAGCGGCGCCAGTCGACATCACAGACGCTCTTCTGCACGCAGCAGCCGGACGCCTGGAAGAGCAGGGGCACGCGATTGGCGAAACGCATGAGCTTCGCAGGGCTGGGGCCCTTGTTCTGTTTCACGACCTTGCCGCGCCGGACGCGCGCTTCGTTCTGCGGTTCCTCGTCCTTCTCCTCCGCCGGGTCGGGACCCAGCTCGCCGCCGTAGGCGAGGCCCGCCTCGATCTGGAACGGGTTGCCGCGATAGACGGCGGGCGGTCGGGAAGACGCTGTGAAGAACTCCGCGCGGACGCCCTTGAGCAGACCCGCAAGAATCTGCTCGGGACCGATGGGTGACAGGCAGTTCGTCGCCGGCGGCTTGATGTTGGTTTCCTGCATCGCCTTGTAGAGCGTTTCGGCCTCGTGGGTGCCGACGCGCGTGGGGTTGGCGCGGGCGCTGACCTTCGCCTTTTTGCAGATCGCGGCGGCCGTTGCCGGGCTGACGCGGCTGAACTCATTGGACAGGAACTGGGCGACTGTCTTTTCCCGGGCGTCCTTCAGCATCTTGATGAGAACGCCGAGTTCGATGCCATAGGGATGCGGCTTAATTTCCTGAACAGGCTCCGGCGGGGTTTCCGTGCCGCGCGCGAATTCCAGCACGGCGCCGGACGGATCGACGAACGTGAAGCTGGCGTGCGGGTTGCCGATGGCCGTCAGCTCGAGGTACTCATCGACAGACGCACGACCCTTGAGGTACTGGGCGACGAGTTCGATCGTGACTTCCGTGCCGTGATCCCATTCAACCTCGGCCGCCTGCTCCTTGACGATATGCGGCTTGTTGCCCTTGGTGTCGATCTGCAGCTCGTAGTAATGGGCCTGCGTTCGCCTGCCCGTCCGCGACGTGATCTTCACGCTCCTGCCCGTCGTGAGCAGACCGTACATGCCGGCGGCGGAGATACCGATGCCCTGCTGGCCGCGGCTCATCTTGAGTCGATGGAACTTCGAGCCGTAGAGCAGCTTTCCGAAGATGTTGGGAATCTGCTGCTTGACGATGCCCGGACCGTTGTCGCGGATCGTGACGGCGTAGCGCTCGTTGTCCGTCTGTGCGATCCGGACATAGATGTCGGGAAGGATGCCGGCTTCCTCGCAGGCGTCGAGGCTGTTGTCGACGGCTTCCTTCACCGTTGTCAGCAGGGCCTTGCGCTTGTTGTCGAATCCGAGGAGGTGTCGGTTCTTCGCGAAGAACTCCGACACGGAGATTTCGCGCTGCGCTTTGGACATGGACTCGGCCGTCGCGAAGACGCGCTTCTTCGGTTTCGCGGTCGGTGTGTCGCTCGTCGTCTTCGTGGCTTTCGTCTTCTTCGCGGACGGCTTGCGCGTCGCTTTCGGCATTTCCGGCTCCGGTGGGCTGATGCGTTCGCCTGGCGACGCGGGCTTGTCGCCAAAGGTGAACATCATCTGGTCTTCTTCGACGCTGCGACGCTTCGTGGGCTGAGTCCTGGTCGTGGTCATCCGTGACACCTCTGGAAGGTCCGATACGTTCTTTTCGGCGTGAAATGGTATCGGGATGGAGGGCGGGAACAAGGCGCGGTCCGGAATCGGCGGATTTTGCGATCGGCGAGGGCTGCGCGGCGCAGGAACGCCTGTGAAACCCCCGCTGAGGCGCCGGGGACGGATCGGGTGAGAGTGGGCCGGAAGGCGACTCCGACTCCAACGTCCGCCGAAACCGCCGCGAAATATCGGGCCGGTTTCGAAGATGAATTGGCGCGATGGGGCGGTCGATAGTCCTAACGAGGTCGGTCGTTCCGGCTGTGATTGAGGTCGTCGACGCTTGGAGCGTGTCGCCATGAAACGGATTTTCGGACGCCGACGCATGAGCCCGGCGGAAGCCGCCGCGCTGTACCGCGAGGGGCTGGCCGCCTTTGAGACCGGGGACTACGAGCGCGCCGTCGAGCGGTTGTCCCAGATTGACGACGGCGGCTCAGTCAGCAGCACGCTGGCCAAGTTCTATCTCGGTCAGTCACACATGAAGCTGGGTGTCGAGCTGATGAACGCCGGGAATCACGTCTCGGCGATCCATCATTTCAATACGGCGCGCCGGCTCAATCCGGACGCCGCCGGACTCTCGAAATATCTGGCGACCTGTTACGCGGCGCAGCGGAAGTTCGATCGCGCGGCGGATGAGTTCGAGCGATCGCCGGACAGCGATATCGACGATTCCACGCGGGCGATTCGCCTGGCCCATGCGTTGGCGCGCAACGGTCAGATGCAGAGCGGCATCGAGACGCTGATCAAGGCGATCGACGGCGCGCCGCATCGCATCGATGTGCGTCGGCATCTCGGAATGATGTACGCGGCCGCCGAACAGTACGTTGACGCCGTCTGCGTTTTTCAGGAAGCCGTCGAACTGGCGCCGCTGGACGCCGAACTTCGGCGCTGTTTCGCGATGGCGCTGGGCGCCTCGGAAGATCACGCCGAAGCGGCGGAACATCTGGCGATCGCCATGAAGCTCCGACCGAACGACGCAATGCTCGGCGTCCTGCTGGCGATGGCGATGGACGCCGCGAAGACAACGACAGTGAAGGTCCGCATCGACCCGGCGACGGAAACCCTCGAACTGACGGACGATCGCTCGATCGATTCGCTGAGCGAACTGATCGTCAGCGAGCCGGACTTCGTCGAGGCGTTCCTGGCGTTGCCGCAGACGGGCGTGGATGACGAGGTCTTTTCGCTGATGGCGGGTGTCCTGGAGCGGGCGCTGGCGGCGAACCCGGAATTCGCGGATCTGCACTATCACTGCGCCCGCGTCTATCAGCGGCTGGGGCGCCTGAACGAGGCGATCGACGAGGCGCGTCGCGCCGTCGAGATCAATCCGCGGTACGTGCAGGCGCTGATTCAGCTCGGCCGTCTGTACGCGTCGGAGGATCAGACGCTGGAGGCGCGCGAGCGTCTCAGCCAGGCCATCCTGTTTGGCGGCGACTATCCCGATGTGCATTTCCTGATTGGTGAACTCTATCAGCGCGACGGCGATCGCCGCAGCGCTGCCGATGCGTATCGTCGAGCCTTAGCGCTCAACGATCGATTCAGCCGGGCGAGGGAAGCCCTGGCGACTGTGTCTGGTGATGATTGTGGGGGGGAAGTGGGATGAGCTATCTGCTCGAAGTATTCGGCCGCGGTCTGCTCGCCGACCTGATCGGGGCGTTCGCAGACGTGCTCGGTCATCGGGGCGATTACGATCTGGAGGCGCTGTACGACGCTGTCGAGGCGGATCCGGAAGATCTGAACGCCCGGATTCGACTGGGCGGGGCGCTGTTACGAGAAGGCGAACCGACGGCCGCGCGGGACTGCTTCCTGTCTGTGCTGAAGGATTCGCGTGACGACATCGGCGCCCGGATGGGGCTGGCCTGCGCGTTCGATGAACTGGATCACGTCGACATTGCGCTCGAGCAGCTGCGCATCGCGCAGAAGTCCGAGCCGACGAATCCGGCCGTGCTCTTCAGCCTCGGGTACTGCCATGAGCGGCTCGATCACATCGAGCAGGCGATCGAGTATTACCAGGATTCGCTCCGGTTCTGCCCGTCGCTCCGCAACGCCCATGAGCGGCTGTCGGCGATCTATCTCAAAAATGGCGAGACGGATCTGGCGATCCATCATTACGAGAAGCTCTCGGAGCTGGATCCGAACGACATCGACGTTCATCTGACGCTGGCGAACCTGCTGCTGAAGGCCGGGGACTTCGACGGCGCGATCCGGCGATACGAGCACGCCATTGCGATGGAACCGGATAACTGGGAGGCGCACGATGACGTCGTCCGCGCCTACGAAGACGCCGGGCTCATTCGCGAGGCGATCGAACATCTGCACATGTCCATTGACAGCGACGTGGAGTATCCCGACACGCGACTGCGTCTCGGCGACCTGTACGCGCGGGTGGGGGACGATGTGTCGGCCGTGGCACAGTATGAGCGAGCGCTCGAACTCTGCCCCGATCACCTCGAAGCGAACGTGAAGATGGGAACGCAGCACCTGCGAAGCGGTCGTTTCGAAGACGCGGGCAGGTGTTTCAGCCGGGCCCTGGAACTGAACGATCGCCTGCTGTCGGCCTATGTCGGCATCGGCGTCGCGCAGCACGCGGAAGGTCGTGTGGATGAGGCGATGTCGTCGTTCGATCTGGCACGCCATATCGAACCGAACAGTAACCTGCTCTTCACGGAAGTCGCCCGGATGCAGTTGAAGGCGGACTTCAGCAAGGCGTCGGACATGACGCTGGGACTTCGTCGGGACGAGCCGGAGGACACGACGCAGGATCTCGTCATGACGCAGATCACGCGCCTCAGGCAGTCGATTCAGCGGAGCCCGAACCACGCGGATCTGCACTATCGACTGGGACTCCTGCTGAAGAACCGCGGACAGCTCGAAGACGCGACGGAAGCGTTCCGCGCGGCCGTCGAGATCAACCCGTGCTACATGAAGGCCCTGATCAAGCTGGGGCTCTCGCTGAAGGAACTCGATCGAGCGGATGACGCCATCGATGTGTTCCGTCGCGCCACGGCGCTGCAGCCGGAGTATGTCGACGTGCACTACCAGCTCGGTCTGCTCTTCGCACAGCGGAGTCGATTTGAGGCCGCAATGGAGCACTTCGAGTCGGCGGTCGACGGGAATCCGAACAACGCGGAGTTCCACGCCAACCTGGCGCTGTCGCTTCAGAACCTGGGCCTGATCGATCGGGCGCGGGCGTCTTGGCAGATCGTGTGTGATCTGGATCCGGACGGCGCCCTGGGATTCCAGGCGCAGAGCGAACTCGCGAAGTCGCAGAAGAAGTAATCTCTTGATGGCTCGGCGCCTGCCGCGACGAGCGTCCTTTGTGGAAACCGGAAACACCAGCGGCCGCATGCGTGCGGCCGCTTTGTTGCGCTGTCTGCAGCTCGCGTCAGGATTGACCTGTCAGATTCAGCGGAGGCTGAGGCCGACGGACTCGGCGAGGCCTGTATAGCGCTTCGAACCGAGGCCGAAGTTGGGGGCGCCTTCCGGCCAGATGCTCAGGTTGATGCCGAGATCGTCGAGCGGGCGATCCACGTCGAAGGCGAGGGCCGTATACCAGCGGGGCCACTTGCGGATGTAGATGACCTGCGTCGAGAAGTTGCGTCCTTCCTGAAGGTCGTAAGTCTCGCGGAATGCGATCGTGTGCTTCTCGGACAGCTTGTAGTTGGCGCCGAACGCGCCAAGGCTGTTGTCGGTCGCGTGGATGTAGCGATAGCCGGCGAACCAGGAAAGCCGCGGTTCGCGTTCGACGGCGATTGAGATGTTGCTCGTGCCCATCGTGCCGTCATTCACGTCATAGACACCGTCGTAGATGATGGCGGTTGAATCGCTGAGCTGCCAGTTGAAGAACGCGCGGACGAAGCTGGAGGCGATGCTGTCTTCCGGCCGCGAGTTGATGAAGTCGCCGTGCGTGTCTTCACCTTCCGTGGCGTTCGAGAAGAAGCCGGCTTCCAGATCCAGCGTGATCCAGTCCACAGTCCGCTGTTCGCCGGGCAGACCACGCCTGGTCTGAAGTTTCTGACGCAGGCCGAGCATGACACCGCTGGCGTCGTCCACGTCTTCAACACCGGGATCGAAGGGCGTGATCTGTTCGATGCCGCGATTCTGGGCGGCGCCGAAGGCGTTGAAATCCGCCTTGACGACGTGGCGCAGGCGATGGACGTCAAAGAGGTCGGACTCGACGTCGTCGTACACACGGCTGGCGATGACGTTGCCCTGGAGACCGCCCGTGACCATGGCGCGCTGAACGCCGCCGCCACCGTAGAAGCTGGGCGAGTCATCCCACGCCGTGCCGCGAACGGCGACGTAGGGCGTGAGCTTGAGGGGACCGACGTCGGGCAGGGGGAACTGCAGTTCCTGTCGCGTTTCGCCACGCATGACGGAGCCAGTGCTGCCGGTGTTGTCCCAGCGTTCCTGGCCGTTGGAGAAGCGGCGTTCGTCGTAGCGATACCGAACGACGCCGGCCCGATTGTCGCTGTACCACGTGGCGTATTCACCGAGCGGCTCGCCGACGACGCTGAAACGATTGTCAGGCAGTCGCTCCGTCTCCGTCTGCCACTCGTTGATGCGCCAGTTGGCCATCACGGAGTACTGCCAGTTTTCCTGGCGCTTGAGCAGGCGGGCGAGCGTTTCATTGCGCTTGCCGTTCTCAAACTCGTTTCGCTCGAAGGACTCGAGGAAGTTGTCGTCGCTCAGGTAGCCGTTTTCCAGCGTGAGCTCCCAGCCCTTCGGCAGGAAGTGGCGATGGCGGAAGAGCAGGCGGCCGCGATTGTCCGTATCGGGTTCGAGGTTATTCCGGATGCCGCCCAGATCGTCCTGACCATCGTCGCGGATGTAGTAGGAGCGGACGAGACCGTAATAATCTTTCTGCTGGTAATCGACATCAATGCCGATGGCCGGTCCTCGACGGGAGAAGTAGTCGAGCCGCAGCGTGGCGTTGTAGCCTTCTGGCTCCTGAAGGCCGAGCAGGTTGAAGAGGTACCACTCGGTTTCGACAAGGGCGCCGAATTCGCTGTTGTAGCCCGACTTGGCCCGCTTGAAGGCCTGCGTATCCTCCGAGAAGGAACCCGTCGAGTAAGGCCAGTAGGCGAGCGGCTTGCCGTCGAGGTTCAGTGTCGTGTGCTTCGCTTCGTAAGTGCCGGCCTGGATTCCGACGACATCGCCGCGTTCGTCACGGGGCGTGATGTCCGTGAAGACGAGCTCCTTCGCGCCGAGGGCGACGTGCGGCGTATGAAACTCACTCGTCGTGACCTGGGCGTCCTTCGCCTGGTAGGTGACGGAATCGAGCTGTCGAATCTCGGCGGCCCGGACATAGATGGGCAGTTCGCGTTTGGGCTCGACGGCGCGCGTTACGGCGTCGAGGATCAGGGCTTTGTCGTTATCAAAGTCGTAGTAGAGGCGGGGGGCGCGAATCATTCGATCGCCGTGAAGGAGGACGACATCGCCTTCCAGGTAGACGGCGGAGACAAATTCCTGCACGGACTCGCGCGGCGCCTTGCGGCCTTCGAGCGTGGGCTCGTCCGCAGGGGCGACGTCTTCGAGCGGTTCGTCAATATCGACGCGCTTCGGCCTGGGGCGATCGGCGCGAGACTCATCAACGAACCCGGGAATCTGCGAGCCGACGGCGTCGCCATGAAGAAACAGGACGGCGGCGTCGGCGCGAATTTCGATGTAGTCGCCGCTCTGTGTCGGCGCCCCCTGGGCCACATAGACACTACCGATCGCGAGAACGACGGAGGCGCCGTTGTAGGGTTCGCTGTAGGTCTCGTCCGCCTGGTAGGCGATCCGCTTCTTCACCCTGGGGCGCTGCGACAGCAGTTGTTCGACAGTCGCGTTGACCTGCACCGGCTCTCTGGCGGTCTCCATCGACGGCGCCGGCTCGACCTCCAGCACGCGGCGCGCCCGAACCGCTTCCGAGTAGACATCGCTCTCGTCATCGCGCTGGCGCGAGTAGCTGTCAATGTTCAGCAGCTGCTTGCCGAAGGTGCGGAGCGTGACAACAAGGGCCGGCCCCGTTTCGACGGTTCCGCCCGGCTGAATGATCTCGGCGCCCTGCCAGAGAAAGATGTCCGCATCGAGGTAGACCTTGCCCTGGGTGGACACGGAACGGAACCACACGACGGCGTCCCGCGATTTGAGCTCGTATTCGCCCATGCGGGCTGTGAAATTTCCGAGGACTTCGACGACCTGTTCGTTTCCTGAATTCCAGAGGTAGGCGAACTTGCCGTAGAGTTCGAGATCGAAATCGGAGATACCCGGGGGGAGGAGAGGATCGACCGCCTCGATGTCGCTGGCGCCGCTCGTCTGCGCTGTCGCCGGCGCAATATCCGCCACACAAGCGGCAAGAAGCGCAAGTGCCACGGCGATTGCGGAATTCCGTTGTGTCCGCCTCATAGTTCGAGTCACGCCGGCGATCGTTTGAGGTCGGGCGCGGGCTTTGGCCGATCCATGGCGTCCGCGCCTGGCTGCGGGCCGGATTATAGATTCGAAGGGGGGCGTGTCAAACCGCCAATTCAGCGCCGAGACCGTCGGCGGCGGCCATATCAATATTGATAGGCGATCGTCGCTGTGGCCCGACTGCCGCTTTGCGCATGGCGAATCCGGTCGTTCAAGTCGATCGCGATGCGACGTGTCGTTTGCCCGGCGCGAAGAACTCGGCGCCATTCGGTAATTCCCGCGCGGTCGCGTCGCGAGGCTTTATCGAGGGGCGCGTGCGATGTGCGGCGCAGGAACTGCGCGGGAATCCGCATGGCGCGATCGCTCGTCGGACGAGATTCGTACGCAGCGCTCAGGCGGATGTTGCGCGAACTTCATGGATTTCCGAAGTCCGAGTTTTTTGACTTAAACCCCTTCCCGCCCACTCCGATAAGGCCTCTGTCGATCCCGGAGCGCCCCATGCGGATTGGGGGACTTCCAGGAGTTAGATCATGCGTTGGAGTCACGTGTCCAGAATCGTAACGACCAGTCTGATGCGAACGCTTCTTGTGCGGCGACCCGCGTCCACGCTCCCGCTGCTGGCGATGTTGGCGGCGTGTTGCGGCGTTGGTTGTGCGAAGACGCCTTCTCACCTCGACATGAAACAGGTGGTTCGGGCCGAGAGTGACTATCGAAACCATCGATTCCGCGAAGCGAACGACACGCTGACGACGTTCCTGCGAGAATTCCCCAGTTCGCCGGATTCGGCCGAGGCCTACTGCCTGCGCGCCCTCTGCAACATCGAACTGAAGAACAAGGCGCGCGCCGAGGCGGACGCCCAGGCGTGTGTGAAACTTGCCCAGAATTCAACGGTCAAGGCGAACGCCCACGCCACGCTGGCGACACTCCTCTACGAGTCGGGCAAGACGGACCAGGCCCTGGATCACTATTCGGCGGCGCTGAAGGTCCTGCCGGACAAACCGCCGGCCGACCTGCTTCGTTACCGCTTCGGCATCTGCCTGCAGCGGGCCGGGCGATGGCAGGACGCGCGACGCGAATTCGCCAGCGTGTTCCAGCGGTATCCGGGCAGCGATCTCGCGCCACACGCCCGGCGAATGTATGACTGGACGATCGACGGATACGCCATTCAGGCGGGCGCGTTTCGAGAGAGCGGCGCCGCCTCGGATCTGAATCAGAAGCTCCGACGCAGTGGCCTGCCCAGCCGCGTGGATCGCATCGCGCGCTCGGGCGAGTGGCTTCATACGGTTTACGTAGGGAATTACACGACCTATCGAGAGGCGGCAAACGCGCTACCCGTCGTCCGACGCGTAGTGAAGGATGCGTTTGTCATGCCGCAGTAAAAGGGCGGTTGAAACAATGCCAGCGCTGAACGGATTCGGCCAAAGCGTGCGACACGGATGGACTCTTGCGGCGATTGCGATCGTTGCGTCGTTCGCCGGCTGTTCGCGAAATCATCATGAGATTCCCGACGCCGCGCCGCCTCAGCCGCGGCCGCTCTATCAGCCGTTTGTCACGCCGGCGGGCCTTCCTGAGCAGACGCTCGATCGCCCGCCCTATCGGCTGAACGTGGGGGACACGCTCGAAATCATCTACCAGGTTCGGAACGAGGTTTCGGACAAGGACTACGAGCTGAAGATCGAGGACGGCATCTCGGTTCGCTTCCCGTATCAGCCGCAGTTCAACCAGGAACTGACGGTCGCTGGTGACGGCAACGTTCACTGCCTGCTCGTCGGCAAGGTCCGGGCGGCGGGACTGACGGCGGAACGCCTGTCGGAATTCCTCCGCGCCGAATACGGCAAGCACCTGAAGGATCCGGAACTGACAGTCGTCATCGATGCGGCGAACAAGAAGATCGAAGAGCTCAAGCGGGCCATTACAACGGCGCCGCGAGGTCAGTCGCGACTCGTGCCGATCAAGCCCGACGGCACGATCGATCTGCCCTATGTCGGCGAGGCCCATGTGGCCGGCCTGACGGTCGACGAAGCCAAGCGGATGCTGGATTCGAAATACGTCGCGGCGGATCTGCAGGAAGTGGAAGTGACGGTGCAGACGCTGAGCTTCGCGCCGAAGCATGTCTATGTGCACGGCGAAACGAACAACAGCGGCGTGCTCGAGCTGGGCGCCCCGACGACGCTGATGCAGGCGATCGTCACGATGGGCGGCGTCAACCCTCGCGCCGAGAAGTCGAAGATCATGCTGATTCGGCGCAAGCACCTGGCCGTGCCGGAAGCAATTGTCTTCGACATGAACCAGTTCCTCGAACCGCGCAAGCCGGGGCCGGAAGGTCTCGAGGGCGACGGCGGCATCTATCGATACGATCCGTATCTCGCGGATGGCGACATCATCTACGTGCCTTCGACGCTGCTGGCCCAGACGAACGACTGGATCGACCAGGTCTTCACACGCGGTATCCGCGCCGTCTTCCCGTACAGCGGCTATGTGGGCATGAACTTCGGCTACCAGGTCAGGAACGCGCCATCGACCGTGGATACGCGACAGAGCGGACCGCCGAACATCGTGTCGAGCTTCGGCCCCTGATGACGGTGTAGCGATCAAGGATGAAACGACGTCGGCGAAACGCCGGTGGGTAACAGCAACAGACGCGGCGGGGAGCGCCGAGGCGACAACGCCGAAGCCTCCCTTCCGAGTCGGGAACCGAAACGTGTTTCCGGAATCGGTCCGACGGGGGAACTCGGCCGGACCACAGCAAGAGCGGGTGTTCAGGGATGAACGAAAGCAATCAGGGCAGGTCGCTTCGAGAAATCACGCGAATCCTCTTCCAGCACTGGGTGCTCATGGCCGTTGTCGTCGTCACGGCGACGATCGGGACCTGGAGCTACTGCCAGTTCGTTGCGAAGAAGACCTATCGCAGCCGCATCGGTCTGATCTTCAAGCGTCCGGCGGACCGCAATCCGCTGACGACGGATCAGGGCGAACGGCAGCTTGAAGTCTTCGTCAAGGCGCAGCAGCAGATCATTCTGTCGGACACGGTTCTGGCCCGGGCGATGGTCATCGCCGAGGACCCGACGCTTCGGCAGGAGTGGTATGAACTGCGCAACCAGCGCGATCGCGAGGCCGCCGGCTATGCCGAGCAGACGAACGTCTCGCACGACATCGACGCCTTCCTGACGGAGGGCCCCGTGGCGCAGAAGGTCGATACGCTGCTGACGAAACGACAGCGCGAGTTCCGCGACTTCCGCGACAGCGTCGAACTGGAAACACCGGGCGGCGAACAGGTCGCCATGACGGAAACCTTCACGCTGCTGGTCGATCGACCCGGCGACAAGGGCGCCATCGCGCGGTACTCCGCGGACATCCTGGCGGACATGTACATGCATCGCTTCCGCGAAATTCAGCAGACGCTCAGCGCGCCCGCCGTGGAAGTCATGAAGAACGTGATCGATGACTATCGCAATCACCTCGCCCAGGCGAAGGACGGTTACGAGCAGTTCATCAACGAACATCCGGGCGAGATCGGTGTCCTCGAACAGCTGATGAAAAGCGGTTCGGAACACGGCGTACAGCGCTGGCTGAGCAAGATTCGTGAAAATGACGCGGATCTGCGGATGAAGTGGGCGCAGGACAAGGCCGTTCACGACGTGTTGATGACCGTCATTCCCGCCAAGGTCTTCGAAACGGGCGGCGTGGGCCAGATGGCGTTCGACGACGTTCGATCGACGATCGCGAAGGTTCCCGTCGAGTTCCTCGAAGAGAACGTGGCGATCGTGGAAGTGACGAAGCACCTGGCGAAGCTCGAAGCGCGCAAGGCGAATCTCGAATCACAGTTTCACGAGACGAGCCGTGAAATCCAGTATCTCAACGAGGAACTGGATACGGAATCCCGCAATCTCCTGACGGCGATCGCATCCCAGGCGCAGAGCCTTGGCGCGACTGTCGCGGCGCTCCAGCGGCAGATCGACGAAAACCAGAAGCTGATCGCCTCGACGACACGTGAGGAGGAGGCGACGCATCGCAAGCTGGCGCAGTACGCGCGGCTCAAGACGGCGTTCGACGCGGCCCAGGAACACCTGGGGCGGCTCGAGAAGGACGAACAGGAAGCCCGGGCCAACCAGTTCCGCGCGCAGCACGCCGTGACCATCGGAAAGCTGAGCGAGGCCTCGACGCCGGACCCGACGCATCCGCTGCGACCCAAGACGGCGCTCTATACGATGGCCGCATTTCTCGCGTCCTTCATGCTGTCAATCGCGCTGGCGTTCTTCCTCGATCACTTTGATCACACGCTGCACTCAAGCCTGGACGCGGAACGCTACCTCGGTGTGCCGGTCCTCGGCAGCGTGAAGAAGCACGGACGGTTCCTCGTCGAAGCGGGAATGAATTAATCGCGATCGGCGGCGTGACCGCCGGAATCGCAGGTTTGAAGCGTCGGATGACGGAAGGTCATATCGACACATCGAATTCGGCCGCGAAGGCAAACGCGGCGTAACGGAGTGTGAATCGTGTCCAATCAGTCCAACGATCCGCAGCGGCCCTACGACGACGACTTCTCGACGCCTTCGTCGGACGAGAAAGTCTGGCCGCCGGCCGACGACAGCGTGAGCAACTCGGGCGATGACGCCGAACTCGGCTGGTTGGAAGAGGCCGCCGATCTCGAACGCTCGATGGACGCGCTGAAGGAAATGACGTCTGAGGCGATCGAGCAGGCGAAGCCCGTCGAGCTCGACATGTCGATCGAGTGGGAGGGCTCGAAGGCCGGGCCCGTGGCGAAGAAAGCCGGCGCGAACGCCTCCGACGAGTCGTTCGGCCCGGTCGCGCGAACGACGACGACCTCCGTCGTCGACGAAACGACCTCGAACACGACGGCCGCCGCGACAAACGTCAACGCGAAGTGGGGCGTGTCAAACGACGCGCCGTCGACACAAACGTCGTCGTCCACGCGACGATGGAGCGGCGCCAACGCTCGGTTCCGAAAGTCGGCCGAAGGCGAACTGGCGCAGCTCTGGACGAACGTGTTCTTCTCCGGCGAACTGGAGCCGCCGAAGACCGTCGTTGTGGCGGCCGCCCGACAGGGTGACGGCGCGACGCAGATTGCGGCGTCGCTGGCGATGCTGGGCGCCGAGTCAAACCCCGAACTGAACATCTGTGTCGTGGATGTGAACCTGCGACGCCCCGGACTGGCGCAGACGCTCGGCGTCGATGCCGGCCCCGGCGTGACGGATGTGCTCGCGGGTCGCGCCAGACTCGACGACGCGCTGCAGACAATCGAACTGAACAATGGCACGAAACTGACGATCCTGGCGGCGGGGCCCACGGCGGATCATCCGCTGAGCTTCATCAAGAGCCGGCAGCTCAAGTCGCTGATCGGCCAGCTTCGCGATCGATTCGACCACACGATCTTCGACATCGCGTCGGCGGATCGACATCCGGACGCCCAGGCGGTCGGCAAGCAGACAGACGGCGTGCTCGTCGTCGTGAACGCAGGCTCGACGCCGCGGGAGACCGTGGGCGAGGCGCGCAAGCGGCTCGACCTGGCGGGCGCCCGATGCCTCGGCCTCGTGCTGAACCAGCGCACGGATCCGATTCCGGCCATGCTGTACAACGTGACGTGATCGTCATGGCGGATGGCCGCCATCACGGCGCCACTTTGGATTGACAGACTTCCCAGAGAGGGAACTTCCCCGTGCCCGCTATCTCACAACGCACACCGATCGTCGGCGCCGCGTCGCTGCTGTTCGGTCTGTTGGCCGCCATGTTTCTCGCGGCCCACGCGATGGGGCGTTCGGGGGAAGTCCTGCTGGCCGGCTGGCTGGCGCTGGGCGGTCTGCTGTTCTTCAGTTGGTTCGCCGTCCGTCGCGACATTCTGTCGGCGACGTGTATCTGGTTCGGAACACTGATCATCCTGCACGAAGAGTTCTGGCGCATGCAGACGCCGGGCTTCTTTGCGATCACGATTCCCCGCGTCGGCATCGTTGTCGTCGGGGCGCTGTTCGCCGTCATGGTCGTCCTCGGGCGCATTCGGCTGCGATGGCCCGGCGCCGTCGGCCTCTGGCTGGCGACGCTCGTCGCGTACTTCACGGTCTCGGCCTTTCTGAGCGGATTCGAAACGCGCAGCGAACTGACGGTCCACTATCGACTGATCGGTGGCTACCTGTTTCCGGTCGCCACGTTCGCGTTCATGCTGCACGGATTTCAGCGGGAGGCCGACTTCCGGCGCATCGCGATGTTCTTTGCGGCCCTGAGCGTGTATCTCGTCTTCACCGGCTGGTGTGAGCAGTTCCATATCAAGGGACTGATCTGGCCCGCCTTTATCGCGGATCCGAATGTCGGTATTCACTTCGGCCGCGTTCGCGGTCCCTTCGTCTCCTCGCCGCAGATGGGACTGGCGCTGGTCTTCTGTTTCTTCAGTAACCTGGTTCTGGCGAAGAACTCGACGCGCTGGCATTGGCCGCTTGTGGGTGTGAACGCGCTGATGCTTCCCGTCATCTTCTGGACACGCACGCGAAGCGTCTGGCTGTCGTTTGTTCTGTGTCTGGTCGTCTGGACGTGGTATTCGCGGCGACGCATGAGCCGCGTCGTCATCGTCGCCACGTTGATGGCGGCGGCGCTGGTCGTCACGGTCGGCAACATGGAGAACTTTCGGGGCGAAGATCGATCCAAAGGTGGTCTGACAGACGTCGGTCCCATCATGCTTCGAATCGGTCTGGCCCAGATGAGCTGGGAGATGGTCAAGGACCATCCGATCTTCGGTGTGGGTTTCGGTCACTTCCGCGACGCCGCGCCAAGCTACGCCCGCGATCCGTCCAGTCCCTACACGGCGTTCGGAACGTCGGCCCTGGAGCACAACAACCTGCTCAGCATCGTGTCGGAGACGGGTTTTCTCGGGCTCGCGATCTACCTGGGGCTTGTTGTCACACTGCTGAAGATCAGTCTTGAGGTCTATCGAAAACTCCCCGCACGCGCGACTGGCTTTGTCAGTCGCGACCTGATCGTCCTGTACTGGATTCTGGCGACGGCCTATTTCGCCGATGGTATGTTCCGCGAGACGAGCGACAGCCCGTTCGCCAACTGTCTGTTCTACGGACTGACGGCGGCGCCCGTTGCGCTCTGGCTGGCAATACGGCGTGACGGGATCGAGGCCCTTCAGCCGACGCCGGCCGTGGCGGAACCTGATCCGTCACCCTGGCGACACACAGTGGGCCGTCGAACACGACCCTTCGGCGGGAATCGCATCTCGGAATTCGACGGAGGCGGGGCCTCTCATTTCGGAGACGGCTAAGATGGCCGCCATCATGACGGCCGTTGATGACGACAAACCCGGGCGCCCCGCGATTCCCCCTGAACCTGTCGTCGCGGAAGCGGCGCGCGCGGAGGCGGTCCAGCCGGACCCTTCGGCGCCGACGGGCATTCTCCGCAGCACGGCGCTGGCGCCGTCGATGGGAACCTACCTCGCCGCCAACGTCTGGATTCGGCTTCTCAATTTCGCGCGTGTGTTCGTGCTGACACGCATCATGCTGAAGCCGCAGTACGGTCTCCTCTCCTGCATCCTGATCGTTACCAATGTGCTGACGCCGTTGTGCAGCCTCGGGCTGAATGAGGCGATCGCGCGTTACGTTCCGCAGTATGAAAACATGGGCTCATTGGCGCGATTCGCGCGGCGATCGCTGGTGCTGCTCGTTATTGTCGTCGTTGTGTCTGTCTGCGGGATTCTGGCGAACGCCAACTGGCTGGGCGGCTGGTTCTACGCGACGATTCTGGACGACGCCGCCACGCGCGCGGCGTTTTCAGCCGAGGCGCCATCGCTGGCGCGTGTCACTGGATTGATCATTGCATTGTCGGCCATCTATTTCTACCTGATGGCGGTCATCAAGGGGCTGCGCATGTTCAGGGCGCTGTCCTGGCTTGAATTGTCACACAGCCTCCTGTTTCTCGGCGGCTGTCTGATCGTTGCGATGACGGGGCAGCTCAGCGCTTTCACAATTGCCTCGCTGTACGCCGCGAGCCTGGCGATTCCATGTGTTTGGTTCGGAATGCGGCTTCTGCCGGCGTTGACATCGTGGAATTCGCAGCAGGGTTTGGAGCGTCTGAGCGGGCTTGAGAAGAAGCTGATTCGCTTCAGCATCTGGACGACGCTGGCCGGCGTGACCTGGCAGGCGCTGCTCTATTATCCGGCCTGGCACCTGAAGAAGGTTCACGGCGACGACGTGATGGCCGTCTTCTCCGGCGCGCGGCAGATCTGTAATATCGTCTTCGTTGGCGCCGTCGCGATGTCGACGGTCGTCATGGCGACCATCACGCGAACCTGGGAGACGGAGGGGCGCGTCGCCGCGGAGAAGCAACTCTCGCTGGCGTTTCGGACCGTCGGCCTGGGCCTGCTGCTCCTTTGCGGGGCGATCTCGCTGACAAAGCACTGGGTGATCCGCCTGCTGCACGCCGACTATGCGGCGGGGGCGGAGATCATGCCGCTGCACCTGTTGTTCTTCCTCTTTGGCGGCTACCTGGCCTTCCTCCCGGCGCACTTCCATCTGCGGGAGCGGACGCGACAGATGCTCTGGCCCTGGATCGCCGGTGTCGCGATCAGCGTCATCCTCGCCATCTACCTGGTCGGCCCGACGACCGGTTTCGTGGCCGGGGCGGAATGGGCGCAGACGCTGGATCGCCTGTTGGGCGGTGTTTTCGTCGTGGGTTTCCTTGATTCGTCCGGATTGGCGCCCGCCGCCTGGTGCGGCGTCGTTGGGATGACGGCGGCTGTGGGCGTCTGCGTGCTGCTGGTGACGCGCGAACACTATCGGCTCGATCGGGGTAGCGTCATTGTGCTCGTGTCGGCGTTTGTCGTCGCCGCCCGGCCCTGGCTCGTGGCGACGGCCTGCCTGCTGCTCCTCGCCCTGGCATTGCGTGGCGCCCTGATTTTCACAGCCGATGAACGCCGAAAGGTGTTCCGTTATATTGCGGCGGTGCCGATGCATGTCCCGGCGGTCCGCAAGCTGCTTCCCGGAGTCTGGCGAGATCATGGATGATCAGACAGTGTCAACGCGACCTTTGCAGCGAACTGATCTGCCGCGCATCGCTGTCGCCATCTGCACCAAAGATCGCCACGAGTCGCTCGCCGAAACCCTCGATTCCATCTGGAACCAGACGTACCTGCCCGCCGAAGTCGTCGTCATCGACGATGGCCGGATGCCGGACGAACTCTGGGAGCAGATCGCCGTGCAATGCCAGGACGGCGGTGTCATGTGGAAGTATGACCGGACAGACGCGCCGGGGCTGACCTCTTCCCGCAATCGCGCCGCGAGCATCGCGGAGAGCGAGATCATTCAATACCTCGATGACGACGTGACGTGCGATCGGGATTTCCTGGAGCGCGTGGCGGAGCTGTTTGCCGACGCGAGCGTGTCGGGCGTCACGGCGCACGTCCGCGAGCCGAAGCTGGATACGCCGGGCGGTCGACGCTTCGATCGCATCGCGCGGCTCGCGCGCTGGTGGTCAATCCAGCCGAAAGGGACGCCGTCGGGCGCCGCCCCCGACGCGCTCGGCAGTCCCGACGTCGCCGTGCGGGCAAAGTGGATGTCCGGCGCCGCCATGGCCTATCGTCGCGACGTGGTCCTGGAGAACCCCTTCGACGAGCGGCTGGCGGAATATGCGCTGGGCGAGGATCGCGAGATGGGCTATCGGCTCGCGCCGCGCCATTGGCTGCTGGAATCCAGGCTGGCGCGCGTGACGCATCGTCGCGACGCGTCGGGCCGGGCGAATCCGCGTCGGCTCGGCTTCATGACGGGCTACAACTATCTCTACATCCTCAACAAGACCTGCAGGCTGCGAGGTCTGCGGCGGCTTGAGCCGTATTTCTCGCTCGCCATGATGGCGCTGCGGCACGCGCCCGGGATGTTCAAGGCCGGAGGTCGCGCGCACGCGGAGGAGATGTTCGGCGTGTTGCAGGGCGCGGCGCGCTGGCTGACGGAATCCGGGCGCCAACGCGACGCCGAGCGATCGGAGCGGGCGCCGCAGGAATCGCCGGCGAGCGTGGCGCCTCGGACGCTGCGCGTGGCCTTCGTTGCGAACCGGCTCGAACCCGGCGGCGCCGAGCGGATGCTTGTGTCGATGATTCCGCGGCTGAGGTCCTTCGGCGTCGAGCCCATCGTTTACTGCCTGAAGGACGCCGGACCTCTCTCGGCGGAGTGCGCGGCGTCGAAGATCCAGGTGCGCGAAGAACTGCTTCGGTTCAGGACAGATGTTGCAGTCGTCGGTCGACTGCGACGCGTGTTGCGCGAAGATCAAATCGATGCGATTGTCGTGTCGCAGAGTGGCGGCGATCGACAATTCTGGTCGACGATCACGGGCGGGCTGACGCGGACGCCGATCGTCGTCTGGTGTCATTGGTTTCCGAAGGCGGGCGAGCGTCATATCGAAGTCGTGAATCGGCTGCTGTCGCGCGGCGTTGATCGCTACATCGCGATCGGGGCGGCGCATCAGGAGGCCCTCGCGCGGATCGAACAGCTGCCCGCGGGGCGCATCGAGGTCATCCCGAACGCGATCGACACGACACGCTTCGCGACGCCGACGGATCGCACGGCGGGACGGCAGCGGCTGGGGCTGTCAGAGCGAGAGTTTGCTGTCGGTCTCGTCGCGAACCTGCGGCCGGAAAAGCGGCACGACATTTTCATCGCGGCCGCACAGCGACTTGCCAGAGATCATCCGGATATGCGGTTTTTCATTGTCGGGGACGGACCCTCCGCCGCCGACGTCCGAAAGCTCGCCCGGCATTCCGGACTGAGCGAGCGTATTCTTCATCTCCTGGGTCCCCGTAACGACGTCCCCGAAATCCTCGCGGCGCTCGACGCGTGCTGCCTCTGCAGCGACACCGAGTGTTTCAGCGTCACAATGCTCGAAGCGGCCGCCGCGGGATGTCCCTTTATCGGCCCGCTCGTCGGCGCGATGGGCGAGTTCCTGAAACATGGTGAAACAGGTCTGGCGATAAGACCGGCGGACGCGGCCTCACTTGCCGATGCTATCAGCGCGTTGCACGCGGATTCTGCGCATGGCGCCATGCTTGCGGAGAACGCGCGTGCGGCATTGTCCGGTCGGTTCGAACTCGATCGAACCGCCGAGGCGTTTGCGGCCGTCGTGCGTGATGTCGTGCGCGAGCGATCCGAAGATCGGACGCTCGTATCGGCGGATCGGACGCGGCAAGTGCTGGAAAACGCGTACGAAGAAGCGCGTGGGCTCGATTGCCGAAGCGTCGTTTGAATCGTACGTTGAGTTTGAAGGCGCAGCGTTGCGCGCCGGTGTTATAAGACGCCGGGGTTACGGGCTGTCGCGCGTCGTCCGAGTGACGGCGTGTGGCGTATCGCGCCAGTCCGCGACGAAGCGCCAGGGGGGCATGACCGATCGTCGAATAGGCGACGCCGGTCGTGAAAGTCATGTTGGGGGGAAAGCCGAATCCATCCGGCCGTGCGCGCCCGCTGCGCGTGCTTCACTTCGTCTCGACGTTCGCCGTCAAGACGGATACGAAGCTCCTCGCGCGAATGGCGCCGCACGTTGATCGCTCGCAGTGCGAGTGGTCCTTCGCCTGCTTTTACGATAGTGGCCCCATGCGGAGTGTGTTTGAGACCGCGGGCTGCGAGACGTTCAACCTGGATCTGCCGTCGCAGTTCGATCCCCGCGCGATTTTCCGGGCGCAGGCCGTGATCGATCGCGTCCAGCCGGATGTCGTCCATACGCACCTGCTTCGCGCCGATCTGATGGCCGGAATGGCGGCGCGATTGTCGGGCGTCGGCACGATTGTCGGCGCCGCGTACGCCATCGGCGCCTTTCGGCGCGAGCGCAGACGTTTCAGCGATCCGCTGCTGGACTCGACCTGCGCACGGCTGCCGACCGATTTCATTGCGGTCTGCCGCGCGGCCGGCGAAGACTGGCAAATGCGGCTTGGGATCGATCCGACGCACATTCACGTGATCCACACGGGTGTCGATACGGCGCCCCGGATGGATCGCGCCGCGGTTCAGGCGTTTCGCGACGCGCATGGCGCGAACGATGAAACGCCGCTCGTGCTCACAGTCGCCAGACTGAGCTACGAAAAGGGAATCGATACGCTGATTGAGGCGGCCGCCCGAATGAAATCGCGGGGCGTCAGTTTTCGTTGGGTGATTGTCGGCGACGGCGCGGATCGCGCGCAGGTCGAGCGAACCATTTCCGCGGCGGGGCTTGCCGACGAGGTACGGCTGGCGGGGTTCATGCCGGATGTATGGCCGGCGATGGCCGCCACGGATGTGATCTGCATTCCCTCTAAATGCGAGGCCTTTCCCGTCGTCATGCTCGAGGCGATGGCCGTGAGCCGGCCGATCGTGGCGACGCGAGTGGGCGGGATTCCGGAAGCGATCGAACACGATGTGAACGGTCTGTTGGTCGAGCCCGAGGCGCCCGACGCTATGGCGACGGCGATTGCGTCGCTGCTGCGGGACCCGGGGCACGCGGCCATGCTCGGGATTCGCGCCCGTCAGACCGTCTGCGATCGATTTGACGCGGCGAAAGTCGCTCAGCAATACGTCGACACGTATCGCCGCCTCACGCAGGGAAAGGAGGCGCCCGATGCGGTTGTCGCCTTCGCCTGATACGAAACGCGCGGCGCCGAACTCGGCGCATGTCGCCTGTGAAACGCAGGTCGCGATCCCCGATCCGATCGACGTGATGGGGCTGCCGATTCGGCCGCTCTGGACGGATCAACTCGTCGAAGTGCTGATCGCACGCGCCAAGGCGGGGGTCCGAACCACGGCCGCCTACGCCAACGCGCATACCGTGAATCTCGCATGGAGCCACCCGGCCTTTCTGACAACGCTCTGCGCGATGGATCTGGTCTACGCCGACGGCATGTCCGTGGTGCTGGCGGGCAAACTGGCGGGTCGTGAACTGCCGGAGCGGATGACGGCGGCGGACTATTCGGATTGGTTCGCGGGCCGTTGCGCGGAAGAGGGTGTGTCGCTCTTCTTTCTCGGTGGCGAGCCGGGTGTCTCAGCGACCGCCGCGGCCGAGCTGCGCGACAACTTTCCGAATCTGAAAGTGGCCGGCGTTCATCATGGGTATTTCGACGCGGGCGAGTCGTCGACCGTTGTGGCCGCGATCAATGAATCCGGCGCGGACGCGCTGCTGGTCGGGATGTCGAGCCCGCGGCAGGAGCAGTGGGTCGTCGAACACGCCGCCGCGCTGAAGACGCCTGTGATCTGGTGCGTCGGCGCGCTGTTTGACTATTACGCCGGGCGCGAACCGCGCGGTCCGGACTGGCTGTGTCGAAACGGCGGAGAGTGGCTCTATCGACTCGGCGCGGATCCGGCCCACAAGTGGCGAAGGTACCTGATCGGCAATCCGCTTTTTGCGGTGCGCGCGATCGGCTGGGCGTGGAAGCATCGCCATGACGGCGATGGGACGACGCAGGATGGGAAGGGAGGCGGCAGTTGGCAACACTAGGTTCCTATGCGGTGATGCACGGAACGACGACCGGCGGCATCCTGGCGCCGGCGAAGGAGTCGTTCGTCGGGTATCCGGCGCGACGGAGGATATACGCGTTCGCATCGCGATGCGTCGACATCGCCATTGCGTCGACGGCGCTGCTCTTCGCCATGCCCGTGCTGGCGCTGGCGGCGCTCGCGATCAGGCTGACGTCGCGTGGTCCCGTCTTCTTCAGGCAGAAGCGGGCGGGTTTCAGCGGCGAGCCCTTCGTGATGTACAAGCTGCGGACGATGCACGTTGGCGCGGACGACGAGAAGGAGCTGTTCCGAAGCCTCAATGCGCTGCCGACGGGGCCCTGTTTCAAGATGCGGAATGACCCGCGCGTGACACGCGTCGGTCGATGGCTTCGACGCCTGAGCATTGATGAGCTGCCACAGCTCATCAACGTGCTGAAGGGCGAGATGGCCGTCGTCGGACCGCGGCCGCTGCCGATGGACGAGGCGAAGACGGACACGAAGCTCCAGCGGCTGCGAATGACTGTCAAGCCGGGGCTGACGTGCCTGTGGCAGGTCAGCGGTCGAACGGAGATTCCCTACGAGGAGTGGCTGCAGCTCGACGTGTTCTATATTCGGAATCAGTCGCTGAAGCTCGATCTGGAGATCGTGCTGCGGACGATTCCGGCGGTTCTGTCGATGCGGGGGGCCTACTGAGTCGCGGGATCGTGCGCTTCCATCGCGGGCGCCGCGATGACCGGCGGGCGGATGACAGGGTCGCGATCGATGCGCGGCGAAGCGGCCGGCGTTGTCTCGCCGCCGCGATAGCCCTGTGCCCGAATCAGTTCGTCGATGGTGAATGACGCGCCGCACTCCGGGCAGCGCAGGGCGTTCAATCCGACCAGCGAATAGCCGCACTGCGGGCACGTGACGTTGACCTGTCGATCGTGTCCCAGCACGGGTTTGCCTTTCATCATCGCATTGACGTATCGCATCCAGATGACGAACGTCATGGCGACGGCCATGAGGATCGTGGCGCCGATGAGGAATTCCTCCTCGCGCCGGACAAAGACGTCGATTGCCACGCCAAGCGTGATGGCGGCGCCGGCCGTGACGCATGTCCAGACGACGGGCCCGATCATGCTGTCGTACCGGGTTTGACCACGCCACGTCCACCAGAGCAGGGCAAGCCAGGCGGCGCTGGCGGCGGCAAACGTGATCGCCAGATCGGCGTCGCGCACGCGGAAGTAGTAATAGCCGCGTTGGGCGTCGTAATCGGATCGGGCCAGCGCCAGCAGGTACGCGGCCAGAAGCGCCAGGGCGATCAACACGCAGGTGCCGGCAAGGCTCAGAAAGACGCGGACGGCGATCCCGCGTTCCTTGCGGGTCACCAGCCGGATCGAGGCCATCAGGCCGTGATTGTCTTCGTCGTTGCGCATCGCGTGTGACTTTCCTGGCGAAGGGCGCCCAATCAGGCTCTATATTACCCTGTGGCGGCGTGATATTTCGGCCCGCCCGGAACAAAAAATAACGCCCCGATCGAGGAAAACTCGATCGGGGCGGCTTTCCCCTCACGCTGGTGTCGATCCATCCGCGCGATTAGTCGTCGCGATCGTAAACGATCTCCATGTGCCTGGACCACGCGCCGGACTCCTGCTTCTCCTCCATCGTGAAGACATACCGGTCCTTGCTCGTGAATTTGAGCGTGCTCCTGTTGACGCAGGTCGAGCCGTTCGGCTTGGTCATTTCGCCGTGGAAGATGAACTGATGGTTGGCCTCGTCCCACTCACCCGTCTCGCCATAGATGCCGGTGCTCATGCTGTCGATCCAGTTCGACACGAACTTCTTCTTGATCGTGTCATAGCCGATGACGCCGTAGCCTTCGAAGGTGTACTTCTGCGGCTTGCCGTCAGGGCCAGGGGCGTCGAAGGAGCCCTTGTAGGACTGGCGAACGTAGCGACCGTCGTAGACGAGATGGGCGTCCGACTCCGCCTTCGATGTCTGCGGGGGCCTGCCCTCTTCGTACATCGTGCACTTGCAGTCCCATTCACCGACGAACAGCTTGAGCTTCTCGTGCATGGGCGTCTTCTGGTTCGCCATCACCCACTCAGCCATTTCTTCCTCGTGCCTGCTCTTCCTGGGCTCATCGCCCGCCTTCGTGACGACGGCGTTCGTGACAAAGGCCGTGACAGCGACGAGGGCGAGGGCGGCCACGAGGCGGCGCGAGGCCACAGCCAGTCTGCGTTGCGTCTGCTTTGACATCGTTGGGAGCTCCTTTCGAAGGTCAGTCGATGAAATCAACCATCAGCTCCGCGTGACGGCGGGGCTGTCGCGTGACATACGCGAAATTGTGGGCGGAACACGCCCGGGTGTTCAGATGGGGCCGAACATTAACCAAACACAGGCCGGTGGTCAAGCGTGATGTGACGCTTTTCCGAGCGCCGCCCCGCGTGCGTTCAACCCGTGGCACACGTCGTATTAACACGGAGAGCGTAACGTCGCTTCCGATAAGCAATTAGAGGCCGACAGCCGACGCGCGGTCGACGGCTGGATCTGCGCCCGCGCGCGGTCCGTCACGAATATCAGGCCATGCCGCTTTTTGCCGATGAATTGGGAGAGATCATCCGGCTGCGGTCGCCGCCGAACAGGTAAAGGACGCTTTATGTTGCTCGCAGAAGCCGCCGCAGGCGGAACCGAACATACGATTCCGAGTCTCGTCTGGGTCCTGCCATTCGCGGCGCTGCTGCTGTGCATTGCCGTGCTGCCGCTCATCCACAAGACGGAACACTGGTGGCATCACAACAAGAACAAGCTGCTCGTTGCCGTCGCGCTCGCCGTGATCACGCTGGGTTACTACTTCATGCGTCATGATGGGACGCATGTTCACGATCACTGGCTGGGTGGCGTCCTGCATCACGCCGGGATGGATGTCCATGAGCACGAAGGGCATTTCACGACGGGCGCCGGTCTGGCGACGGCTGTCGGTGTCCTTGGCAACGCCCTGATGGAGTACATCCCGTTCATCTCGCTGCTCTTCAGCCTGTATGTGATCTCCGGCGGCATCAGTGTTCGCGGCGATATCCCGGCGCATCCACTGACCAACGTGATCTTCCTGGCGATCGGCGGCGTCATGGCGAGCCTGATCGGAACGACGGGCGCGTCGATGCTGCTGATCCGGCCGCTTCTGAAGACGAACTCCGAACGCAAGCACGTCGTGCATACCGTGATCTTCTTCATCTTCATCGTGAGCAACATCGGCGGCACGCTGCTGCCGATCGGCGATCCGCCGCTGTTTCTGGGATATCTGAAGGGTGTTCCCTTCATGTGGACGCTGGTCCTCTGGAAAGAGTGGGCGTTCGTGATCGTCCTGCTGCTCGTGGTCTACTACTTCTGGGACAGCGTGGCCTACAAGAAGGAAACGCTCCCCGACATTCAGCGCGACGAGACGCAGGTTCGCAGAATTTCCATCGGCGGCAAAGTGAACTTCATCTTCCTGGCGGGTGTCGTCTTCGCGACGGGCACGCTGGCGCCCGGCAAGCCGTTCCTTGGCATTGAGGGTGGATGGGAACCGTTCACATTCTGCCGCGAGTTCGTGCAGATCGCATTCGTGCTGCTCTCGCTTTACTTTACACCCGGCGGTCTGCGCCAGGAAAACAACTTCAACTACGTGGCGATTCTCGAAGTGGCCTGCCTCTTCATCGGTATCTTCATCTGCATGCAGGTGCCGATCGAGATCCTCAACGCCAAGGGCCCCGAGCTTGGGATCGACTCCTCCTGGAAGTTCTTCTGGGCGACGGGCATCCTGAGCAGCTGCCTCGACAACGCGCCAACCTATGTGGTGTTCTTCGAGACCGCCAAGACGCTGCCCGCCGTCGGCATGTCGACCGTTGCGGGGGTCGCCGAGCCGTATCTCATCGCGATCAGTATCGGCGCCGTATTCATGGGCGCGAACACGTACATCGGCAACGGGCCGAACTTCATGGTCAAGAGCATCGCGGAGCACGAGGGCGTGAAGATGCCCAGCTTCTTCGGCTACATGCTCTTCAGCGGCCTGATCCTGATTCCGGCCTTCATTCTCGTGACGTTTCTGTTCGTCCTGTAGGGATTCACGAGGCACTGCGACGACTCGAAAAACGACGGCCGCGGCGTCAGATGGACGCCGCGGCCTTTTTTTGTGCCCGATTCGTTATGGGCCGTTGGAATGACACCGTCGGCTTTCGTAGAATGAAGGGCGTAACAGCGCTTCAGGTTTGGCGAGTCGCTGCGGGGGATCCCCGTAATTCGAAAGTGGAGTGGGATGGTTCGATTCTGTGTGTCGGCGTTGACGCTGTTGGCGTCCGTCTTGATGGCCGTTTCGACGGCGCTCGCGGATGGGCCGCGATCTGTCGAGCTGGGACTGCCGGCCGGGGAGATCCGCGCCGACGCGGCGGCGGAGATGCGCGAGGCGATCGCCTGGCTGGTCGAGCACGGGGCCACAGTCGATCGATGCGGCGTGGACGTGGAAGGGCGACGCGTCGTCGCGGAGTTTGGCGACGATGCGCTGCTCGATGACGCCGTGGCGGCCGGCTATCTCGTCTTGGGCGAGCTTGCCGGCGATGGGGCGGGGCCGCGTGGTCCCGGGCTGGACGCCGCCTATCTCGATCCGACCGAGGTCGAGGCGTTTCTGAGCCAGGTCGTCGCCGATCATCCGGACATCACGCGAATGTTCTCTGTCGGCGTGACGACAGAGGGACGCGACATCTGGGCGATCGAAATCTCCGATCATCCGGGCGACGAGGAAGACGAGCCCGCGGTCCTTCTCAACGGTCTGCACCATTCACGCGAAGTCGTGACACCGCACATCATCACGGACGCCATTGACGTGCTGACGGATGGATACGCGGCCAACGACCCGCAGATTGTCGCGTGGGTGCGCGACTACAAGTCGATCATGATCCCGATGGTGAACCCCGACGGCAGCGCGCGGGTCCATGCGGGCGATCTGAACCATCGCAAGAACCTGCGCGCCGTATGCACGACCTCGAATCCGGGCGTCGATCTGAACCGCAATTATCCCTACAAGTGGGGCGCCGGTACGGTCTGTGAACGGGGATCCGGCAGCAGCGGCTCGACGTGCTCCGACGCCTATCGCGGCGCCAGCGCCGCGTCAGAGCCCGAGACGCAGGCGATGATGGCGTTATCGCAGATCATGCGATTTTCGATCGTCGTGTCGTACCACTCCTACGGGCGATTCATCGACTATCCCTACGCGTGCAATCCCGGCTCGCCGGATTTGCGAATGCCCGAGCATGACGCCATCGACGCCATGATGCATGGCATGCGTGACGCGATTTTCGACGTGGACGGTGTGTCCTACGCCGTCAATTCGCCGATCGCGATCGGTCCCGTCAACGGTGATGACACGAGCTGGTATTACGCACATGAGGGGGCGTACCCCTTCATCGTGGAGACAACGACGTCGTTCCAGCCGAGCTTTTCGCTGGTTGCGGGCATTGTCGCTCGGAATCGCGCGGGATGGCGCTATCTGTATGAGCGGCTCGGCGGGGCCCGGATCGATGTCCATGTGACGTCGGATTGTGAGCCGCTGGACGCCGAGGTGACGATTCTCGACTACACATACGACACGGGCGAATTGCCGCGAATGACGTTCCTGCCTTTCGGTCGATGGACCTACCTCGTGCCGCCCAACGACAACTACACGATTCGGGTGTCCAAACCGGGGTACCAGACGCAGGATATGAATGTCGTTGTCGGCGGGACGCCCGTGAATGTGGAAGTCAGCCTGGTCGCCGACACACCCGGCGGGATTCTGGCGGGTGACATGAACGATGACTGCGTTGTGAATGGCGCCGACATCGCCCCGTTTTCGCAGGCGCTGATTGAGGGTGAAGCGGCGTCCGGCGCCCAGCGCGCCCGGGGGGATTTTGATGACGATTGCGTGGTGACGCAGGCGGATGTGAACGACTTCGTCACGTCGCTTCTGGCGGGTGTGACGTGCCCATGACGCCATCACTATGCTATCGATAATCTTACGATAATTGTGTGATTATTGTTACACTTTGATATAGTGTAATCCGCCATACGGTTGGCGGTTAACTCGAAGTCGAATCTGAATCCGGTCACCGAATTCAATCGAAACCGATGTTGATGAAACCACGGTACACGCTTAGTGTCATCGTGAACTCAATGGGTGGTGGCATTTCGGTGCACTTGGGGAAGGTTTCGAATGCGGATCTCGATCGTTTTTCGGCGAGTACCTATCTATCAGGAACATGCGGGGCGGCTGGCGGCCGCCATAAAGGAACAGAAAGGCATCGAACCGGAACTCGTGCACGGGGCGGATGACGTTTTCGATGTCCGACTCAACGGTGACCTCATTTACAGCAAGTCCCACACAGGCAAGTTGCCTGAGATTTCGGATTTGCTGGGCTACATGACAAATCACTGACCACTGGCGTCGCTAAGGCGTTGTCATTTCTGGTTTTAAGCTTCCTTAAGACAACAAAGACGTCCTGTGCCATTCTGCTGGGGCGATTGCTATCGACGTTCGTCCCGACGATCTGACGAATCGTTCGCGCGTAGCGGCGCATCCACTCGTTTGGAATGATCCATCGATCGCAGACGCGAAACACGATCGGCGCCACGAGATTGCAGGAGTAGAAGCGGGCGTCACCGAATCCAATGGCCTCCGCTCGGCGCACCCAGTCCCAGGCGTCCAGGCGATTGCCGGCCGCCCAGTCCTTCCGATCCAGCAGCCCCACGGCCAGGCGCTGGGCGAGCGCGTAGGGGGTGCGGGTGGCGGACGTGCTGAAGACCAGGCGACCGCCGGGCTGGAGGACACGGGCGAATTCGCGAAGCGCCGTTTCGGGCGATCGGAAGAGGTACATCGTCTTGTGGCAGAGGATCGTGTCGTAGCTGGCGTCTCGAAACGGAAGCCGATCACCGGACGCCGCGATGACCGGGCGTTTGGCGAGCCGCGCCCGTCGCAGCGCGTCGCGAGACACATCGAGGCCTGTCACGGCGACCCCGCGATCGGCAAGTTCCCTGAGGTAGACGCCGTGGGCGCATCCGACGTCGAGCACACGCTCGTCGGCGGACCAGGGAATCAACTTCAGCAGGGTGTGATCGAGCTCTTCATGCTGGAAGGAGGGTCGCGATGGCGTATGCCATTCCCGCCATTCCCAGCGCAGCCGATCCAGCACGCGAGCCGGAAACTGGATCATCCTGGCTGATCGTGAGGAGGCCATCACTACGAATATCGGCGGCGCCGCGGGAATTCCGAAACGGCGCCGACTGTGCGCCGTTTGTTTCGGCGTGGGTCGGATCGTACAATCCCGCAATCGGAAAGAGGCCGCGCGCCGTTGCGGCGCCGCCGCATTGGACAGGTAAGTCAGCAAGCGTTGTTACCCGAAAAACAGACAAACAGTGTCGCGACGGAGCGGGCGGTTCTCGTCGGTCTGCTCCTGCCGGGGCATGAAATCGCAGGCACGCGCTACGATCCGCTGGCTGAACTGGCCGGTCTCGCCTCCGCCGCCGGCGCCGATGTCGTGGGCCGAATGATCCAGAAGCGGCCGCAGGTCTGCCCCTCGACCTACATCGGGACGGGCAAGGCGAAGGCGCTGGCGGACTATGTCGAGGACAAGGCCGCCGACCTGATCATTTTCGACAACGAGCTGGCGCCGTCGCAGATCCGCGAGATCGAGAAGATCACCAAGCGGCGCGTCATCGATCGGACAGAGCTCATCCTGGACATCTTCGCGAGTCGGGCTCGGACGCACGCCGCCCGGCTGCAGGTCGAGCTGGCACAGCTCGAGTACACGGCGCCGCGGCTGCGCGGCATGTGGACGCACCTGGAGCGCATCGCCGGGGCGGGTGGCGGCACCAGCGCCGGCGCCGTGGGCGCCATCGGCACGCGCGGTCCCGGCGAGCGGCAGATCGAAATCGATCGCCGCATCGTCCAGAAGCGCGTGACGATGCTGAAGGAGCAGCTTGCCCAGATCGACAAGCGAAAGCTGCGAGAGGTCGAGTCCCGCAGCGATCACTTCACGATCAGCCTCGTCGGGTACACGAACGCGGGCAAGAGCACGCTGATGAACGCCCTCACGGACGCCGAGACGCTCGTCGAGGACAAGCTCTTCGCGACACTCGACACGAAGACGCGTCGCTGGAATCTGGGAGGCGGCCAGTCGGCGCTTCTGTCGGATACTGTCGGGTTCGTGCGAAATCTGCCGCATCATCTCGTGGCGTCCTTCCGCGCGACACTGGAAGAGACGATTAACTCAGACCTGCTGCTGCACGTCGTCGACGCCAGCAGCCACGACGCCGTCGGCCAGGCGCGCGCCGTGGATCGCGTGCTGGAAGAGCTGGGCTGCAGGGAAACGGCGCGAATCAACGTCCTGAACAAGATCGACGCCCTCGGCGAGGATTCCGAGATTCAGTTGCTGCGAGCCGCCATGCCCGAGGCCGTCGAAATCTCCGCCGTCACGCGCGCCGGCGTCGACGAGCTCTATGAGCGCGTCATCGAGCGGCTCCGGGGGCGGTACGCGCGCGTCACGCTGGAGGCGCCCGCCGCGAACGGCAAACTCCTCGCCTACCTCAGCCGCCACGGTCACATATTGGACCGTCGGTACATCGATGGGTTCGTCCAGCTGGATGTGCGCCTGCCACGGCAGGAATTGCCGCGCGTGCTTCAGCTCGGCGCCCGTCAGATCTCATCCGCCTGAGGCCCGGCTCCCGGCGGGCATTATCGGCCTTCGTATCACGTCCGATTCGACGCTTAAGCGCGAGCGTTCGTCGCACGAAATTGAGAATAGAGAAAACGCGATGGCGCGCGATCCCGGCATCCGCCGGTCGCGTGGATGTTCTCGATGAACGAACGGACGGGATCATGCAGAACAAGATCAAACTCGAGGCCGAAGAGACCGTGCGAATTCTGGACGACGCCGTCGCGGCGCATTGCCAGATCGTGATCGAATTCGCTTCGGCGCCGGGGCGGACGGTCAACGGCACGATTCTCTCAGGTGACAAGAAAACGCTGCTCGTTCAGGTAACGGGCAATCCCGCCTTCGAATGGTCGAAGTTTGCCGGTGTCCGCTGTGAGGCGAGGATCTATCACGATCGGCGCTACTCGGCGGACACGAAGGTCCTCGATCTGCCCAGCTGGGGCGAGACGCAGGGCGTCACGCTGGCGAAACCCGCCCGGATCGCCGTGATGGACCGGCGTCGCTTCCTGCGCGCCAAGCTGGCGCCATCCTCGAAAGTCGAACTGCAGTGGAAAGTCGGAGGCGCCGAGCACACGCGGAGCGTCAGCCTGCTGAACGTCAGCGCCGACGGAATGGCGTGTCGTGTGGACGACGCGATGACCAGCGGACTGGAGAAGCGGCAGCGATTGCGAGCGCGGTTCTCCCTTCCCGGTGAGCAGCGACAAATCGAACTCGAGGCGCGGGTGACGAACCTGACGCCTGCGAGTGTCGGCGCGTCGATCATGGGGCTCCAGTTTACGTCGTCAAAGGACGACGCGGAATCGATTCGTGCGCTGCGCGTCGCCATTGAGCGCGCCGAAAGCGGCGCGCTCGACGAAGAGGTGCACGCATGACGGCCGTAACCAATACCGAGGCGTCTCCCAACACGTCACTGTTTACGTGGGCCGCCGAAAAAGTCGTCGACCTCGTCATCACGCAGGCGATCGACGGCGACTGGGCGTCCTTCCGCTCCAAGCTGCTTGGCTATGACAACGGCTCCGGGGCGATCATGATCGCTCGGCCGGAGCCGGCGAACGAGGGACAGCCCGCCGAGATCTCGCGAGACGCGGAGCTGGGCGTCGCCTTTCGTCGCGGACACAAGAAGTGTCTCTTTGTCACGCGCATTCTGGACGATCGGGCGGTTCCCGAGGGCGCCGCGCCCGGAACGCTGGTGCTCGGTCCGCCGACGGACGTGCGCGCCGTCCAGCGACGAGCCTATCAGCGCATCGTCGTGCCGTCGCATCGGTTCATTGCCGCGAAGATCTGGGACGGGGGCCTTCCGAATGACGAGGGCGGCAGCTTCCCTGTCAGCTCGGGACGCGTTTCCAACGTGTCGGTTGGCGGCGTGATGATCGACGTTCGATCGGATCAGAACCCGCGACTGCAGGTGGGGGACCTTGTCGGCATCGAAGTGACGCAGCGCCCCGGCATGCGGCCGCTGCTTGTCGAGGCGCAGTATCGACACTGCGTCATGCATGGCGCCGATCGCCTCGGGCTCGGCTTCCAGTTCGTCGGCCTGGAGCACGATCTGCCGGGTCGATCCACGCTGGAAGAGGTGAAGCTCTTCACCAGCGCCGTCCGCCGCGGCGTTTAGACGGCCCATCAGAGATTTCAATCCCCTGACGCGACAGAACGTCGCCGTGCGCCGCCGAATCTGCGCGGTCCGCGCAGCGTCCGCCGATGTCTCATTGCCTGGTTAGAAATAGACAACGCGCAAAATGCGCTCTCGAAGTGCGCATAAAAAAAGAGGATCCGAGCTCGCCGTTACTCGGACCCTCCAAGCCAGGCTGTCCCGCCCATTGGCGGAAGACCCACAGCCTCGGAAGAAAGTATCGGTCGTGGACACGGCGTCGCTTGAGTCACGTATTGATGGAAATCGTTTTTACTGGCGCCGCGCCGGACTTATCGGTCGTTGCAATGAAGTCGTGTGTCAGGCGCTGCGCATGCGCGCTTCGAAATGGGGGCGCAGCGTGTGGGTCAGTGTTTCCGGATCGACGCCGGTATGCGATTGAAGCCATGCGTAGACATCGCGCCCGGGATCCTGCGTGTCCCGCATGATGGGCGTAAAGGCGTCGTCGCCGACGTGCGAGAGCATGTCGATGTCGAAGCCCTCGGCGACTTCGCATCGCAGCCGCGTCCAGGGGATCCTCACTGAACCGAATGGCCCGAGCGCCGCATCGATGGCGCCGTCTCCCACCTGAATACCGACAGGCGCGGGCCAGACGGCCAGCGCCAGCCATCGCGCGCCGGCGATCGTGACGATGGCGCCGATGGCCGACAGGCCCGTCAGAAAGAGCAGAATCGCCATCAGCGTGACCGGCTGCTCCCGCCAGAAGAGCGACCAGTCGCCGATCTGAACGCCGAGCAGCCACGCCAGGCCCAGCAGGGCGGCGGCGATGAGCAGGCGCCACAGCGCCTTGACGAACACATGAATCCGATCGACGGGGATCCGCGTCTCTCGTGACGGGGCCGGGGTTGATTCTGAAGTCATCATCACAGGGGATCATATCGGCCCGGCGCGAAGATCGCCGCTCCGATAAGGGCGTGGCCCGCAGTTCTGAGAACCCCGATGTGAACGCCGGATTCGTGAAAACCGATCTCTTCTTCAGGCGCGTCCAGCGGCGCGATTCCGGGGGGAAAAAGATGCGGTCAACATCCCAGTGCGCGAATCCTGCGGGGCCGGGATCGCTCGGAAAGCGAGCGACGCCGGCGGCCATCATTGCCAGTGTTGTCGCGCTGGCGGGCGTCGTCGTCTGGGTGGTCTTCGGATGGCTCGCCGGCGCCGTGGACCTGCTGATTGACTGGCGCGGCGCGATTTTCGTCGGCGTCGTGCCCGTGATGATCCTGGTCGGAATCTTCGGCTGGGCCGCGCCGATCGACGCATTCTTCTACGTTGCGGGTCGGCGCGACGACGCCGAGGCCGCGCGAGACGCCGCGCAGTTCTTTCAGTTGTGGGCGGCTTTTGCGCTCGCGAGCGGGTTCATTGCGACGGGCATCGGTCTGATGCTGATGCTGGCGACGCTCAACGATCCGTCTCAGATCGGACCGAGCATGGCGATCGCGCTGCTCAGCCAGTTGTACGGTGTCTGCCTCGCCGTGTTCTGTGTCGCCTGCAGCGTGTCGATCCTTCGGCGCTATCCGAATCCTGACGCCAGCCGTCAGCTGACGCGTCAGGTTGTTGCGGGGGCGGGCATCACGGTCATTGCCGGAACGATGGCGACGCTCATCGCCTTCGGCATCCTGCTCATCTCCGTGTCGCCGTGGGCCTGACGCGACGCCGGTCGCGTTTTCTTCGTCTTCGCATTGACACGGCGCCCAGAACTGCGAACGGCATCAGCGTGACGCCGCCGGCGCCGCAGCCGCATTCCTCACCATCCACGATCGGCGCCGTGACGGTCGGATCGTCCGTGACAATCACGTCGAAGCTGCAGGTAACGATTGCGCCCGTTGCGTCGGTTGCCGTGACAGTGACGTTCGTCGTTCCGATCGGAAATGTGGCGCCGCTCACGGGAGAGGCGAACACCTGGATATTCCCGAAGCCACCTGACGTCGCGGGCAGTTCAAAATCGATGGACCTGCCGTCGACACTCTCGGCGGGCAGCGTGATCGTGTCCGGGCAGTCGGCGAGCGACAGGCCGTCACAGGCGTCGCCGACACCGTCCCCGTCCACGTCGGATTGATCCGGATTGTAGGTGACAGGACAGTTGTCGCTGTTGTCCGGGACGAGGTCGAGATCCGTGTCCATCTGAGAGGTCGGGGCCGGCGTTTCCTCGTCCGGCGCCTCGCTGACCTGCGCTGTGATGCACCAGGAATTCAGCGAGCCGGTGTCCTCCTGCGCGAGGTCCGTCACGCGAAGCTGCCAGGTTCCCCTGATGTTGACGCCCGTGAAGACGTTGAGCGTATTCTGTGGTCGATAGGCGGGCGGCGACGACAGGTTCGACACGCACTGGTTCTCGATCGATCCGCCGGTCCCTTCGTCATCGAGCGTGATGCCGCTGATGTTGACCGCGTCGCATGTATTGACGCCGCTTCCGCCGATCTGGTCGATCAGGACCGCCGAACGGCCGGAGTCGACATGCGACAGCGTGACGACGACATCGCCGATCCACGTGTGCGTGATGGAGAGATCAATATCGAGATCGTCGACGATGGCGCTGCTGGAGATGACGATCGACTGCGTGACACCCACGGCGCTGGCGTCGGGAATCGCCTGGGCGCCGCTCGTCGAACACGACTGCAGTCTGCCCACGTTGAGCGTGTGCGTGCGAACGGTCTGTGTTCCCGCCGTCAGGTTGGTGAACACGATCGTGGCGCTGTATTCGCCCGCCGCAAGCGCGTTGACGACTGTCGTGTTCAATCCGACGATCACGGATCGGCCGCCGCCGGCGGCGAGTGTTCCGCTGATGGCGGCCGTTCCGCCGTCCAGGAGCAGACCGAAGTTGTTCTCGATCGAGACCTCGAAGTCGACGGGTGAGTTTCCCGGGTTGTTCAGGCCGTACACGGTCTGTGGCTGGGTGAATGTACCACCCACGAGGCCCGAGTGCGTCGCGCCGGTCGTCGGCGTCACGTTGAGCGCGCCCGTTTCAAAGGTGAGTTCATAGAGGTCCGGGCGATAGTTCAGCAGCGTGCATCGCATGCGCTGAACCTGCTCCGGCGTGAAGCGCGTCATGCAGCCGTCGTCGCTGTAACTCATGTAGTTGTCGATCGGGTCGGTCGAGTTGCAGGTGTCGAACGGCGAGTTGCAGTTGGGGGCGGACGTGTAGAGCGCGTCGAACTGCGGGTTCGTGTCGCAGATCAGGTCACCTGATGTGTAGCAACCCGGAGCGTCCGCGGATCCGCAGGCGAAGTCGGGTTCGAAGGGATGGTAGAGGCCCAGGTAATGACCGACCTCGTGGACGAGCGTATCACCTTCGTCGTAGGGCGGTCCATCCGCGCCGACACCGCCGAAGGCGCCCCAGTGAATGACGACACGATCGCCCGCCGAACCGACAACGCCTTCCTGGGGCAGGGCGTCCACGTAGCCGAGGAGGTCCTGGGGATCGAGGTTGAGTGTGTAGATGTTCAGGTAGCGATCTGTGTCCCACGCAAGGCTGTTCCAGTAGGACCCGAGGTCCGCGAACCAGGTGTTGTTTGCTGAGACGGTGATACCGCTGGTCGCCTGGCCATCGGGATCGACTGTCGCCAGGAAGAACTCGATCTCGGCGTTGGCGCCGACGCCGCCCGACGCGAGGAAGGACGCGTTCAGCACGTCGATCTGCGCCTGGATATTGGATTCCGCGATGGCGCCGACATTCGACGTGCTCGTGATGACGTGGACGACGACGGGAATGCGAAACCGGCCCGTGCCGGGCAGGTAGGCGCCGTTGAGCGTTGTGGCGACGAGGCTGCAGTCTGCCTGCGAACCGAGGCCGCGGGGCGCCGCCAGGCGATCCGGGGAAACGGTTCCGCATCGATGTCCGCCCGAACGAAACTGACCTGACTGGTAATAGGCCTCGCGAGACGCGTAGTCGATTCCGTTGACGCGAAGGCGACCATCCGGGAGCGGCTGGCGCCCCTGTTCGATTGCGACGATCGGTCCATCGGTCAGCGTGTCAGACGGATCTGCGGCGTTCGCCGGAGAAAACGGCGGCGCAGCGATCACGATCCCCAAAATCCAAATCCAGGTACGGCGCATTCTCGTGAATCCTCACCCGAGTGTTGTCGTGCGAAGCGAATGACACGGGTGGACACGTTCGCCAGGCCCGAGATTCCGACTTCCCTTCGAGAGTCGTATCTTACGGGCTGGGCGCAACGCGGCTCAACGAGACGAAACGCCAATTTTCATGGATTATTGCGGCGCCGGGCCTGGGGGCGTCCGGTGGCGATCCGCGGTCCTCATTCCTCGCACGCTTCCTGCGAGAGCTGTTGCGCGCGATGCGCCGCCGTCTTTTTGAACCGCTCCACAAGCAGTTTCTGTGCCCTGCACGTGGGCGCAAAACCGCCGTAGCGCGTTGTGAGCCGGGCGAGGTCGGCGGCGTCGGCGACACTGACTTCATCGATATGGTCGTAGAGCCTGGCCGTCGTGGCCAGACCGTCGGGCGTCGCGTCGCCATCGATGGCGTCACAGAGGCGGATCAGCTCCCCGAGGCGCCCCGAGTCGAGCGTCGTCCGTGTCAGGACGAGCCAGTCGGCGTAGGGCGCCGACGAGGCCTGGCCTTTTCCCTGCGCCTGCGCGCCGACGCCGGGCAGCGGCGTGGCGGGATCGATCCAGAGGGTTCGTGTATTCATGACGAGGCGACGCGTTTCCTCGATCCGTTCGCTGATGAAGCAGATATCCAGGGCGCGGGACGGCGCGTAGGTCAGGCCGATCGACATCGATCGTTTCTCGCGCATGACACTGGGGATGACGCGCCAGGCGAGTTGTTCGCAGCCATCTCCCGAACCGTGTGCGTTGGCGACCAGTGGATCGCCGCGCAGCGCGGCGGCAACGATGCTCTCGAGCCAGCCGACTTCGACGGAGGACATGCGCGGCGACACGTCGGGCGGCTGCGAGCATCCATCGCCGAGACAGAGCTGAGGGCATGTCGTTTCGGGTTTGAGCGGCGGCTCATCACCGTCGATCGCAACAATCGCGCCGGCAACAAGCCACGGATCACAGGCGAACGCCGCGAACTGCGCCCGATTCAGAAACACGAAGTGTGTGTGGACGCGAAGACCGCCGCGGGACGTGTGTTCCTTCCCGGCGTGTCGCACGAGGCCGACGCAGTAACGTCCCGTCGGGAGCGGAAATCCGACCAGGCCGAGCGCGTCGGGATCTTCGGAGTTCAGACCGCCGTGCGAGGGCGCGCGTCGCGTCGTCTCCATTCGTTCATCGGGGCGCAGACCGCCGGAAGCGGCGATGATTCGATAGCCTTCGCCCATCGGCGATCGGACCGATGTGAAGACGGCGTGATCGACAAGGAGCGAAGACGTTTCCTGATCGTGCGTCGGCGTCAGAGTTGCTGAACGATCCATTCAAACGGCTCCAGTATGCCGCAGAGCGCCGTGTGCAGCGGGACTGCGGTGGCTTCCTGGTTCTTCTCGTCGTAGGCGTAGCCAAGTGAGCCGACAACGCTGGCTGCGAAGAAGGCGACGTTCGCAAATCGGTTTTCGCAAAGGTTCCACACGCGGTTGAGATTGGCTTCGACGAAGGCCTCGGGATCGTCGAAGCATTCCGGGCAGTGGTCCGCCTTGCAGAGGACGACGGCGATGGGCGTGTTGATGCGCTGATCGCGCCCCACGCCGAGCACACTGTCGATGTAGCTGAGCATCTTCATGCCGAAGAAATCGGGCTGCGTGGCGCCGTTGGCCGCCTGGGCCGCGTCGCACAGCAGCAGCATGCCGGACGACTTGTTCAGCAGGCTGTGGACAACGCGGAAGGTCTGCGGGTTCTGGACTTCCGCCGCGAGACTCTCACCCGCCATATCGGGCATGACCAGGTCGACCCAGCGATTCAGCGCCCGATGAAGCACCTGGTAGTAGGCCCAATACCAGCTGTTGGCCTCCATCGGCGTCTTCGGCGGGAACATCCGATGGGCCAGATGGCTGATGACGGTCTGCTGGAGGTCGACGGAGTAGGCGCCCTTGGGAATCGCCTTGAAGTCGCCGGCGCGCTGGGCCAGCATGTCCAGCAGCACGCCGAGGTAGACCGTCTTGCCGACGTTGCTCTCGCCGACGACGCTGACGATCTCGGGCTCACGTTCCTGCGCGATCGCGTCCTGGACGACGGCCATGGGCGCGAAGCAGACGCCGCATTGAATCGCCGAGTCCGGATTGCGCGTGCCGCAGATCAGACACACGTCGGGCTCGAGTTTCCGCATGGTTGCCGAGGGTTCCATGTTCACTGCCGCCTCTCCTTGCCGCCCGTGTCGCCGGGCGCCGTATCCTGCGCCACGATGGCGAATATCATTGGCTCTCATATTCTCTGACGCCGCCCCCCGGCCCCTCGGCCGAAACACGACCCATGGTTGATCCGTCAGTCGATATTCAACGCGCAGCGGAAGCCGGCGTTATGGACGCGCGCCATGCTGACGAGGCCCGTTCGGAAGGTCCCTGTCGCCTGTGCCGCGAAGTAGGTGTCGAACGCGCCGCCGCGAATCGAGCTCATGCGCATGTCGCTGACCACGGGATTGCCGTCGTCGTCCGTCACGATGTACTCGTCCGCCATCCACTCCCAGACGTTGCCGACGAGCTGCGCGACCTGGTTGGGGGCGCATCCGTCGGGATAGCCGTCCACGGGCATCGTCTTGCCGACGCCCGACAGCCAGATGTTGCATCGCTGCGTGTCGAGGGCGTCACCCCAGGGAAAGCGGCGCATCGTGTTGGCGGCGCTGCGAATGCGCCAGGTGGCGGCCATCTGCCATTCGGCTTCCGACGGGAGTCGATAGCCGGCCCACGTCGCGTAGGCCTGCGCCTCGTAGTAGCAGATGCCGACGACGGGATGATCCGACAGCGAGCGACAGTGGCGCCCGTTGCGCCAGAATCGCGGGCCCGTATGATCCGTCTGATCGCGGAAGTCGATCAGATGCGGCCAGATTTCACGGGGCCAGAGGTCCATGTCGTCGTAGCCGCCGGCGTCGACGAAACGCTGATACTCATCGTTCGTGACAGGATTCCGCGCGAGCAGGTAGGCCTTCGTTTCGATGGTCATCTCCGGACAGCCGGGGTAGTCGTTGACCGTCTTCGGGAGCGAAGCGAAGCCCTCCGGCACGATGGCGAAGAGGTCGTCGATGTGATCGGCTGCCTCGGCGCATGCGCGCTCGGCGGCGTGCTGACCGCGCCAGGCGTCGCGATGCGCCAGCAGATAGCCATAGCGTTTCAGTGCGATACACGCCTCGAGGGCGTCCGTCGGGATCTCCGTGGGGGGCGCCGGCTCGAAGTGTTTCTCGGTCACCGGCGCGGGCCGCGCCTGGGCCGGTTTCGAGTCGGGCCCGGGGCGTTCTCGTTTCCTGAACAGGTTTAATGCCATTCGCGTACTCTCCCGTGCCAGTCGGGCTCACGCCGCTCGACGAACGCGGTGTGGTGCTGCCGCCTCACTTACAGTCGCCGGGCCCAATCCCGGTCCTCTCGTTCCGCCTAACGTCCCAGGGCGCGTCGCTTGGCGTCTCGACACAGCTTCTGGAATCGTTCGACCGATTCCCGCGCCTTTTCCTCGGACGGGTCCTGAACCCTGGGGACGTCCTTGTCCGCCTTCCCGTCGCCTGAATCCGTTTCGAACTTCGGCAGGAGCGCCGTCTTCGTTCCTTCGATCTGCTCGAATTCGCTCTTCATGGCTTCCTGCAGCTGCGCCAGATGCGTCTGTGCGGACTGCAGTTCCGTCATGCGGCGATCCCATTCCGAACGCAGGGCCGCCAGTTCGCCCTCTCGCTGCGCGAGTTCCTTCTCTCGCTGCTCGACGGCGCCGAGTTTCGATCCGAGTTCCGATTCCCGCTTCTGTCGCTCCGCATTTTCCCTGTCGATCTCGGCGCGCTGCGACGAGAGCGTTTCCTGGAGCTTCGCCAGTGACTCGCGTTCCTGCTCGAGCTTCTTTCGGGCGTCTTTCAGCTCCGATTCGCTCGCCTTGCGATTGGCCGCGTCTTTCTCGAAGTCTGACCTGGCGGCGTCGAACGCCTTTTCGCGTTCCGCGATGTCCTTGATGCGCGCCTCGATGTCGACCGCCTGTGCGTCGATCTTCGCCTGGCCCGCCTGGAGGTCGGCCTCCCGCACCGCGACGCTCTCCTCAAGCCGCTTCAGCGCCTGTCGGTCACGTTCGATCTCATCGAGCTTCGACTGCAGGTCGGCCCGATTCGCCTCGAGCGACTGCGTTTCGTCTTGCTGTTTCTGGCGGAGCTGTTCGAACTCCGCCTGCAGGTTCGTGAGGCCGGCTTCGCGCTGGGCGAGTTCCTGCTCACGCTTGTCGACGTCTTCGCAGAGCTGCGTTTCCTGCTCGGCGAACGCCTGGCGTTCCTGCGCCAGGCGAGTGTGGTGCTGTTCGAGCGCCGCCCGGCAGTCTTCCAAGATCGGAAGAGCGTCGTGTAGGGAAAGAGTGTGTTCGGTTGTGTAG
>ERZ795053.361-NODE-361-length-57151-cov-18.194024_pt1 | contig 57151 bp, 50 predicted proteins | sample MGYA00375137_ERZ795053 | MGnify/ENA primary metagenome ERZ795053 (study PRJEB30182, sample SAMN05720284) | activated sludge metagenome | isolation source: Anaerobic digester | place: Hong Kong | collected 2014-12-17 ...
GTCCAAGATACTGGCGGGAAATGGCTGATTTATATGTTTGATCGCCACCGCTAAGCACCGCCGTGCTATGAGAGCGTTCTGAAAGAGCCACCTGCTTTATGAAAACTTAAGGATTGCCTGAACCATTGCAGTATCATAGGCTGGATTTATCCGGGCGGAATAATTCAAGCGAATAGGCGCTCTGTTTGCAGGTGGATTTGCCAACCTACGTGAAATATTGGCCTGTCCCACCTGCAATTCTTAGCCTAGCGCGGCCCGCCCCGGCCTTGGATGCTACTTTTGGAAATGCCACCTTGAACGCCGACTTTCAACGTATCAAACGCCTGCCGCCCTACGTTTTTAACATCGTCAATGATCTGAAGGCCCAAGCACGCTCGCGCGGTGAAGACATCATCGACTTCGGCATGGGCAACCCCGACCAGCCAACCCCAAAACATATCGTCGCCAAATTGGTCGAAGCGGCTCAACGCGGCGATACGCACCGCTACTCAGTGTCGCGCGGTATTCCGCGCCTGCGCCGGGCCATCTGCCAGTGGTACAAAACCCGCTATGACGTCGATCTTGACTTCGACTGCGAGGCTATTGTCACCATCGGCTCCAAAGAAGGTTTGGCGCATCTAGCGCTGGCGACCATGGGGCCGGGCGATGCGGTACTGGTACCTAATCCAGCTTATCCCATTCATCCCTATGGTTTCGTCATCGCTGGCGCTGACATTCGCCACGTACCCTTGATTCCCGGTGTGGATTTCTTTGCCGGATTGGAAAAGGCTATCAAGGACTCCTGGCCGCACCCGAAAATGCTGGTGTTAAATTTCCCGGCCAACCCGACGACCCAATGCGTGGAGCGGGAGTTCTTCGAAAAGGTGGTGGAGATTGCCCGCGAACATCAAATTTGGGTGATCCACGATTTAGCCTATGCCGACCTGGTGTTCGACGGCTATACAGCACCTTCGATTTTGCAAATTCCCGGTGCGAAGGACATCGCTGTCGAGTCTTTCACACTCTCCAAGAGCTATAACATGCCCGGCTGGCGGATCGGCTTCATGTGCGGCAATCCGGCGCTGATTGCAGCGCTGGCGCGAATGAAATCCTATATGGATTACGGCATGTTCACTCCGATCCAGGTGGCGGCCATCGCAGCGCTGGAAGGACCGCAGGATTGCGTTGCCGAAATTTGCGGCTTGTACCGCAAGCGCCGCGATGTATTGTGCGACGGTCTGAACGCTTTAGGCTGGAAGGTCGAAAAACCCAAGGCCACCATGTTCGTCTGGGCGCCGATTCCCGAGCAATACCGGGCGATTGGATCGCTGGAGTTCTGTAAAAAGCTACTGATGGAGGCCAAGGTCGCTGTTTCACCCGGCATCGGTTTTGGCGAGTACGGCGACGACCATGTCCGTTTCGGACTGATCGAGAATGAGCACCGCACCCGACAGGCACTGCGTGGTATTCGCGAGATGTTCCGCAAGGACAGCCGGGATCAATACGCGCCGCCCTTGGCGCAAGCAATGGAGTCCTGAGTCATGAGTTTTTATCCTCCTGTTAAAGTCGGCCTGCTCGGTCTGGGCACGGTTGGGAGTGGCGTCACTCGCGTATTGTCGCGCAACGCCGGAGAAATCAGCCGCCGCGCCGGCCGTGAGATCCTGATCACCCACGCTGCCGCACGCAATCTGGACACGACCACCGCCCATACCGCTGGCATGAAACTGACGGATGAGGCGCTGGATGTCGTGAATGATCCTGAGGTTTCAATCATCGTCGAATTGATGGGCGGCTATGAACCGGCGCGTAGCCTGGTTTTGCAGGCGCTCGCTAACGGCAAGCATGTGGTGACGGCTAATAAGGCGCTGATTGCCAAACACGGTAACGAGATCTTCGCCACTGCCCAGGCCACTGGGATGATGGTCGGTTTTGAGGCCGCGGTGGCTGGCGGCATCCCAATCATCAAAGCCATTCGCGAAGGCTTGGCTGGTAACCGGATTGAATGGGTCGCCGGCATCATCAATGGCACCGCCAACTTTATCTTGAGTGAAATGCGCGACAAAGGCCGCGACTTTCCGGAGGTGCTGGCCGAAGCCCAGGCGCTGGGTTATGCCGAGGCCGACCCCACCTTCGATGTTGAAGGTATCGACGCTGCCCACAAGCTGACCATTCTCGCATCCATTGCGTTTGGCATTCCTTTACAGTTTGAGCGGGTTTACATTGAGGGCATCCGCCACATTACCCGTGAAGATGTCGCTTATTCTGAAGAATTAGGCTATCGAATCAAACACCTGGGGATTGCTTGCTGCAATGAGCACGGTGCGCAATTACGGGTTCATCCCACCCTGATTCCGAAACAGCAACTGCTGGCTAGCGTCAATGGGGTCATGAACGCCGTGCTCGTGCAGGCTGATGCGCTCGGTCAGAGTTTGTATTACGGGGCCGGGGCCGGGGCCGAGCCGACCGCTTCAGCCGTCGTCGCCGACATCATCGACGTGGTACGCACCCTGACTGCTGACCCGGACAACCGGGTGCCGCATCTGGCGTTCCAGCCGGACGCCCTGTCCGATCTGCCGGTGTTGCCAATGACCGAGGTGAAAACTGCTTACTACCTGCGCTTACAGGCGCAGGACCGGCCCGGCGTCCTGGCCGAGGTAACGCGTATCCTGGCTGACCGTGATATCAGTATTGAGGCACTGGTGCAAAAAGAGCCAGCACCGGGCGCGAGCGATGTGCCGATTATCCTGTTGACTTACGAAGTTCAGGAACGGTGGATGAATGAGGCCATCACCGCCATTGAAGCGCTGGACAGCATCTCCGCCCCGGTCGCGCGCATCCGGCTGGAGCATCTAGGTTTTGACTGATTTATCAATCAATGCGCATTGATATGTCCTGAATACAGCCGCGCATACCCCTGTCCAGGCCCTGCCTCGCAAAGGCAGGGCCTTTTGATTCCCTTCAGTCACCCATCGCTCCATGCTCTATTGCCATTTACAGTCACTGACGCTGGTTGATAGAGCAAACCTGCACTATCTTTATGGATAACTATCTGCCCATGGTGAAGCATGCCTTGGGTACTCCTGGTTCAGGCGTTCAAGCAGGCTTCTTGTAATCATTCAATCCCCTCGCCCCCCGCCAAGAAGGAGAAGGCGTAAGTGAGAGGGTAAGCCCTTGGAACCGCTGCCCTCACCCCCAACCCTTCCCTCGCAAGCGGGCGGGAGGAATGAACGGTTACAGTTTTTTTCTGGAACAATCAATATGCCTAGCTGACGATTACAATGATAAACACCAATACAAAGGAGGGTGACCCATGCGCTTGCTATGGATACAGGCTGGGGCCTGTGGCGGCGATACCTTGTCTTTGTTATGTGCCGACAATCCACCTTTAGAACACCTGATTGATGAGGGACTAGAACTACTCTGGCACCCATCACTGTCCACAGGCTCGCCCCACCGGTTACGGCAAATCATTGCCGGCATCGCTGCTGCACAGATCTCATTGGATATTCTGTGCATCGAAGGCAGTCTGATCACTGCACCGCGTAATACTGGATTGTGGGATCTACTCGGTGACCGGAATAAGAAAGAGGTGATTGCTGAGCTGGCCGAAGCCGCCGCCTATGTTCTGGCAATCGGGACTTGTGCTGCCTACGGAGGGGTCCATGCTGCGCCACCCAATCCCGCAGATTGCACAGGTATGCAATTCGATAAAATCACCCCTGGCGGTCTACTGCCTGCCCGCTGGCGCAGCCGGAGCAGTTTGCCCGTCATCAATCTCACCGGTTGCCCAACGCATCCAAATACTATTAGCAAGGTGCTGGCATTTCTGTTGCGAGGGCTGCCCATCGAACTTGATCGATGGCAACGCCCTGCTGCTTTCTTCGCCACGACCGTTCACCAGGGTTGCACCCGCAACGAGTACCATGAGTACGATATCGAGGATGTGGAGCTAGGTGGCCAAGGTTGCTTATTTTTCAACCTCGGCTGTCAGGGACCCCTAACCCTGGCGCCTTGCAACCAAGAATTGTGGAATAGCCGTAACAGCAAGACCCGGGCAGGTGTTCCATGCTTTGGCTGCACCTCCCCCGATTTCCCTCGCAATGACGACCTGTTCCGCACTGAAAAAATTGGCCACATCCCCCTGCGATTGCCACTCGGCGTCCAGCGCGCCCACTATATAGCCTATAAGGATCTGGCCCAGGAAGCCGCGCCAGAGCGCCTGATCCACCGTAAAATGGAGCCGTAGATGCCACGATTAACCTTGGAGCTGGATCTGAACCGGGTAGAAGGCGATGTGACCTTTCAAGTCGAAATCGAGGATGGACACGTGGTTGAAGCCCGCTGCGCCGGGACGACATACCGGGGATTCGAGCAAATCATGATCGGCCGGGCACCCTATGATGCGCTGGTCATCACTCCACGCATCTGCGGAATTTGCAGCACAGCCCATTTATATGCAGCGGTTCTGGCGCTAGAGAACACCTGGGGCATCACACCGCCCGCTAACGCCGTGCATATTCGTAACGCCAGCCTGATGGCGGAGAGCATTCAGAGCGATTTGCGGCAAACTTTTCTGTTCTTCACCCCGGATTTTTGTCATGAGCGCTATGTGGCTTCATCGGTGCGAGATGCGGTGGTTGAGGCGTTTGCACCATTCCAGGGCTGGATGCACCGGGAAACCTTGCGCTATTCACGGCGCATTATCGAAATCGTAGCGCTGTTGGCCGGGCAATGGCCACACTCCTCGCATATGGTACCAGGCGGAGTGACTGCCAAGGCCACGATACGGCACATCGTCGATAGTCAAAGCCTGGTTACCGAAGTGACCCGCTGGGTGGAACAACGCATCCTAGGCAGTGGCCTGGACGACTGGCTTGCGCTGGCAGATGGGGATGCGTTAGAGGAATGGCTGGCAGCATACCCGGCGGCGGCATTGGCGCTACTGGATCAGGCCGCCCGTTTCGCCGGTTTGCATAACATGGGGTTTGGTGCGTCACACCTGCTGGCCTTCGGCGCTTTCCCGCTGCCGGAGCCGGACGCGGGCCGGAGTCACTGGCTAGCGCCTGGTATCCGGTCAGGCCATGATGCAGTGCTCCCTCTGGAACCGGCCCGGATTAACGAACATATCCGCTATTCCTGGTTCAGACCTTATCCCGGCGGCAAGCATCCGTTCGATGGAGAGACTGTGCCGGATTATCAGCCAGCCGGCGATCGCTATTCTTGGGCCAAAGCGCCGCGCTACGGCAGCGAAGTGATGCAAACCGGTCCGCTCGCCGATTTAGCGGTCGACGGCGATCCGCTGATCACCGATTTGTACCGTCAGCACCGGGACAGCGCCTGGCTGCGGCAATTGGCGCGGCTACGGCGCATGACCTATTTATTGCGGCTCCTGCGCCAAACGCTGGATCAATTAGCAACCCGGCTCAATCAACCTCATATCATCCCAATTCCTCCAGCTACCAAGCAGGACGGGCGTGGCGCAGGCTTACTGACTGCCACACGCGGCGCGCTCGGGCATTGGATCAGTATTCGCGACGGTGTCTTTGATCGTTACCAAGTCATTACCCCCACCTCTTGGAACGCCTCGCCGCGCGATAGCGCCGGTGTACCTGGTCATTGGGAACAAAGCCTGATAGGCATTCCTCTGACGGACCCCGATGATCCCTTGGAAATCGGCCACGTTATTCGCTCACACGATCCTTGTCTGGTGTGTACCGTGCATTTTCTCGAACCCGGCGGTGGTATCCGCAACCGGATTCAGCTCGGAGTTTGATCGTAGTGCGCCGGGTTCTCTGTTTTGGTAACCCTTTGCATGGCGATGACGGAATCGGGCCGCATATCGCTGCAACATTGCACCAGCGCCGGTTACCGAGAGACGTTGAGGTGCTGGATTTGGGAACAGATGGGTTAGCCTTACCTATACTGTTGGCAGACTGTCAGGAAGCTGTATTGGTTGACGCCTGGCGCGGAGAAGGTCTAACCGGACAAGTTATCGTGCGGAATGCGAAAGAAGCTTTGATGAGACAGGCAAACGTTTCTATCAGTCATAGCATTCATCTAGGTTTCGCGTTGCAGATGGTATTGGCCGAACGGGGCAAATTACCGTCTATCCACTTAGTAACGGTGACGGTCGCAGAGACTGCAGCGTTTCGCATCGGGCTGTCTCCAATGGTAGCCCAGGCAACACCTTGGGCAGTGGCGGAAATTATCCGCCTGCTATGCCAGAGCGGAATCGTATGAGCGATAACGAAGATCGTCTCCTTAAAGAGATCGAGGCGTTACGGCATGTAGTAGCTAATCGCGATCACACGCTACTATCCTTGACCCGGCGCATGGATCAAATCATCGAAACCATACAAGTAGAGCGGAATGATCTCGATCAAGCGATCAAGCGTGAACGGGAACTCTCGCGGTTCGTGCAGCAAGTATTAGCGAGCATGCAGGATATGCTCATCGTGACCAACCCAGAGGGGGTGATCATTCAGGCCAACCCCGCTGCCTACCGGAAGCTCGGTTTTGAACCGGAAACGCTGTTAGGGGTGGCCGTGGACACCTTGCTACCGTCTGAGGCGCTGGCCGCTTATGAGCAAGGTCTACCCGCGCAACGGACCGTGTCTGCTTCAACCTGGGTGGAAGCCATTGCCTGCCGGGGAAATGTCCAAAAGGAACATCGCTTGCTGAAGCAAGATGGCGAGCCAGCGGGGTTTTTCCAAGTCGGTGCGGAATTTTTCTATAGTCCTCAAGGAAGATTTGAGGGTGTGGTCATTACCGCTAGCGATTTCACCGAACGGAAGCAGGCGGAACAGGCGCTGGTGGACAGTGAATCCTGGCTGCGGCGCCTTCTGGATGGCAGCCCGATTCCGCTCTTTGTGATCAACCAAAACCATCAACTCATCTATTGGAATCATGCCTGCGAGGCAATGACGGGGATACCGGCTAAACAGGTAATCGGCACGCGGGATCACTGGCGGACATTCTACAATGCACCACGACCCTGTTTGGTGGATTGGGTATTGGATAACGCCAGCTTAAACGAGATTGTTCAACATTACCCGGCGGGTATCCGGGAACGGGAATTGGCCGAGCGGATTCTAGAAGGCGAGGACTATTTCTCAAAACCAGGCAAGTGGCTGTACTTTACCGCCGCCCCGATCCGCGACAACCAAGGCCGTATCGTCGCCGCTATGGAAAGCGTCCAGGATATGACCGAGCGCCGGCAGGCGGAACTGGCGCTGGCAGATAGCGAAACCCGGTTGCACCACATGCTAGATGGCAATCCGGTTCCACTGTTCGTGATTAACCGGGAACACCAAGTGACTCATTGGAACCGTGCCTGTACCGCACTGACCGGGGTCACTGCCGGGCAGGTAATCGGCACTTGTCAACACTGGCAGCCGTTCTACGATGCACCACGGCCCATCCTGGTCGATTTAGTACTGGAGGGGGCTCAACAGGAAGAGATCAACCGGCATTACCCGGCAGGTATCCGTGAACGAGCGCTGGCTGAACGGTTTTTGGAAGGGGAAACTTATCTTTCGAAATTGGGTAAGTGGCTGTACTTCACCGCTGCTCCGATCCATGACAATCAGGGCCGCCTCATTGCCGCGATGGAAAGTCTCCAGGACATCACCGAGCGTAAGGAAGCGGAACTGGCGCTGGCAGACAGCGAAATCCGCTTGCGGCATATGCTGGATGGCAGCCCAGTTCCACTGTTCGTGATTAACCGGGAACACCAAGTGACCCATTGGAACCGCGCCTGTGTTGCACTCACCGGGATCGCCGCTGAAAAGATGATCGGCACCCGCCATCAATGGCAGGCATTTTATAGGTCGTCGCGGCCCGTGCTGGCCGATTTCGCGCTGGAAGACATTCCACAGGAGGAAGTGAGCAAACATTACCCATCCGGTATCCGGGAGCGGCGCTTGGCCGGGCGGGTTCTGGAAGGAGACGCTTATATTTCGAAGCTGGGTAAATGGTTGTACTTTACTGCCACTTCAATCCGCGACAGCCAAGGTCATATCGTCGCCGCTATGGAAAGCATCCAGGACATCACCGAGCGCAAGGAAAACGAGCAAGCGCTACAACTCGCGGCCAGTGTTTTCGAGCATGCGCATGAAGGAATTATCATTACCGACGCTGATGGAATCATCATCGAAGTCAATAAGACCTTTGAGGAAATTACCGGTTACTTGCGCCAGGAATCGATTGGCCAAAATCCGAAAATTCTGCAATCCGGCCTGCATAACGCCGGGTTTTATACTGATTTGTGGCAAAGGATCGCCGAACATGGCTATTGGAGTGGTGAAATCTGGAACCGGCGTAAAAACGGCGAAGTCTATCCGCAAACGACATCGATCTCCTCGGTGCGTAATATCGATGGTGAAATTACTTACTATGTGGGTCTGTTCGCCGATATTTCGATTCTGAAAGAGAGTCAACAACGCCTGGAGCATATGGCCTATTACGATCCGCTAACCGGCTTGCCCAACCGCGCGTTGCTAGCTGATCGATTGCGGCTGGCGTTGGCCAAGGCGCAACGGGATCATCGAATCCTAGCCATCTGTTACTTGGATCTGGATGGTTTCAAACCGATTAACGACCACTGGGGTCATGCCGCCGGCGATGAATTACTCGTCCAAGTCGCGCAACGTTTCCAGCAGAGTGTGCGCGGTGATGACACCGTAGCGCGCCTGGGTGGCGACGAGTTCGTTGTGCTACTCAACAACCTGGACAGTATTGAGGAAGGCGAACAAATTGTAGAACGATTTTTACAAATGCTAGCTTCTCCCTTTGTATTAAGTGCGCTGCCGGCGACTATTTCGGCAAGTATCGGGGTAACGTTCTTTCCCAATGACGGTTCCGACCCCGATACCCTGGTCCGCCATGCGGATCAGGCCATGTACCGGGCCAAGCAGGACGGGCGCAACTGCTATCATCTGTTCGATCCAGAACGGGACCGGCGAGCACAGATTCATCGGGAACGGCTGGAACGTATTCGCCGTGGCTGGGCGAACGAGGAATTCTGTCTTTACTACCAACCCAAGGTTGATATGCGTCAAGGACGGGTCATCGGCGTCGAAGCCCTGGTACGCTGGCATCACCCTAAAGAGGGTATTTTGCCACCTGCAGCATTCATCGGAGCAGTGGAGAATTCCGATTTCTCACCCGCTTTTAGCCGGTGGGTACTGAAAACCGCCATCCGGCAGATAGAGATCTGGCATCGTGCTGGCCTGGCCTTACCGGTCAGTGTGAATCTATCAGCACGCCATTTGCAACAACCGGATTTTGCCACCCAGATACAATCCCTGCTAGCTCAGCATCCCCATGTTCGTCCAGACTGGCTGGAAATCGAGGTGCTGGAGACCACGGCATTGGATGAAACCCAGCGAGTCTTCCAAATCATCTCAGAGTGCCGGCAGCTGGGTGTCCGATTCGCTATCGATGATTTTGGCACTGGTTACTCCTCACTCACTTATTTGAAGCATCTGCCAGCCCAGATTCTAAAGATCGATCAGAGTTTCATTCGCGATATGCTATTCGATCCAGGCGATTTGGCGATTGTGCGCGGCATCATTGGCTTAACCACAGCGTTTAAGCTGGAGGTGATCGCCGAAGGAGTGGAGAGCGTGGAACATGGAACACTCTTACTGCGGCTTGGTTGTAATCACGCCCAGGGCTACGCGATTGCCCGGCCGATGCCTTCTGGAGAAATTCTGGATTGGGTGGGCGGCTGGCGCAAACCCGATGCATGGAATGCTGCTGTTGAGCTAGGTTTGTAAAGGGTTGCTAATACCCTGCCGCCAAACCACCGGCTTGCCGAGTGTCAGAAAAGCCGTACCAGCCTCCTGGCCCCCGGACGATGCTTTGCGTACTGCCCATCGCATCCTTGATTACCACCGTATGCCCCATCTCTTCCAGCACGCGTATGGTATCCGGACTCAATCCTTCCTCGATCCGCAGTTCATCAGGTAGCCACTGGTGATGAACCCGCGGCGCAACCGTAGCTTCGGCAATGTTCATCTGGTGATCGATCACGTTCAGCAGGATTTGCAGCACGGTGGTAATAATGCGGCTACCTCCGGGACTGCCGGTGACCAGTACCGGCTGCCCATCTTTGAACACCAGCGTTGGAGTCATTGAACTCAGCGGGCGCTTGCCAGGCTCAACCGCATTGGCGTCGCCGCCGATCAGCCCGTAGGCGTTAGGAACCCCCGGCTTGGCGGCAAAATCGTCCATCTCATTGTTCAGCAGGATGCCGGTCCCTGCCGCGACGATCCCGGAACCATAGCCAAAATTCAGGGTATAGGTTACAGCGACCGCATTGCCTTGGCGATCAACCACGGAGTAATGGGTGGTTTGTTCACTTTCGTAACGCTGCGGCTGGCCCGGCTTGATCGCGGTAGCAGGCCGCGTCCGCTTCGGGTCGATTTGCGCCGCTAATTCTCTGGCATAGGCTTTTGCCATCAAGCCAGCGACTGGCACATTCACAAAATCAGGATCACCCAAATATTCGCTGCGGTCAGCGTAAGCCCGTTTCATCGCCTCAGCCAAGCGGTGAATCGTTGCAGCGCTCTGTGAGCCAAGCTCGGCCAGTGGCCAGGTTTCGAGAATATTCAAGATCTGGATCAGATGAACGCCACCGGAGCTTGGTGGCGGCATCGATACAATTTCGTAATCCCGATAGCGGCCCCGCACCGGTTCACGCACCACGGCCCGGTAATTTTTCAGGTCGTCTCGAGTGATTAGACCCTTATGCGCTTGCATATCGGCAACCAGTTTCCGAGCGATCTCACCTTCGTAAAACGCTTTTGGTCCCTGGATAGCAATCCGCCGGAGGGAAGCCGCCAAATCCTTCTGCACCAGCGTATCACCCGGTTGGTAAGCTGCTCCATCAGCTTTGAAAAATACCTGCAAACTGGCCGGCCAGTATTCCATGCGCGGACGCGCTTCCCGTAACGACTGCGCCAGCTCAGTACTAACGGGAAAGCCTTGATCAGCCAAACGGATAGCTGGCTCAAGCAAGCGCCGCCACGGCAACCGGCCATGCCGCTGATGGGCCAAAGCCAACCCGGCTACGGTACCAGGCACGCCTGCTGCCTGGTGGCTGTAGCGAATCCGTTGTTCATCCACAGCACCCTGCTGATTGAGATAATGATCCCGGTTCGCTGCTGCGGGTGCGGTTTCCCGGAAATCCAACGCCTCACTGGTGCGGCGCACGGTGTCGTAGACCACCATAAACCCGCCGCCGCCCAAATTGCCGGCTTGCGGCAGGGTCACCGCCAGCGTAAAACCCACCGCGACTGCGGCATCCACAGCGTTGCCACCTTGCTTAAGAATGCTTAGCCCAACTTCGCTGGCCAGGGCTTCTTGGCTGACCACCAGGCCATTGCGGGCGAAGACCGGGTGAATGCGATCGCGAGCGTTGTAAACAGCCGGTCCGGCGGATGCAAAGGAAATGGGTTGAATCAAGAATAGGCCGCACCCTATAACCGGGAACAGCCATACAAAAACATACGGGAATAAGCGAGACCGGGTAAATTTCATGATGTTTACTTTTAAAACAAAGGCAGACCAACCCTGGTTTGACTATTTTAAAAGTACCCTCGCCCCTTGCGGGAGAGGGTTGAAGGAAAGTTAAACAGTTAAAACCACTTAAGAATAGCCCCGGCAATCGCAGCGCCTGAAACTAGAATGGCGATAATGCCCACGATCAACGCAACAGTAGCACGCGACTCGGCAGGTCCACCGCCTTGGGATAAATTAGCTGTAGCCTGCTGGATAGAGCGTTCGGAGGTTTCCCGTGCAATGGTTTCGATCACCGGTTGAATCCCGGAGCGGACCATCTGCACCAGTTGTTGTTTGAATTCCGGGGAACCAGTGGCCATAACCAGTGCTTCCTGGCTTTGGCGGCTGACTTGATTTTCGATCTCCTTGAGCAAGTCATCCCGGTTCAATTCGAGACCCCGCGCAATATTACGTTGTGAAACACCTTCACTGACTTCGCGAGCTGCTTGCTCAGCTACTGAGCGGGCGCTTTCCTGAGCCGTGCTGCGTGCGGTGCGTTCGGCAGTACCCCGGGCAATTTCAGTAGCAACTTGCTTGGCGGCTTCCTGAGCAGCGCGAACGGCCGCGTGTGCCGCACGCCGGCCCAAATCTTCCGAAACATTGCGCGCCGCCTGGACAGCTGCTTCGCGCGCCAAATTGGGTACCAGCTCCTGAACAATGTCGCGAGCAACTTTTTCTGCCGACGCCCAAGCAGCACGCTCGGCGATCTGCTCGATATCGGCCACCGAAAGTGCTGCACCGGCCTCAATTTCCACTGGCGGCGGTGGAAGCGGAGCTTCGGCTGCTGCTGGAGGCACTGCCGGAGCTTCGGCCATTGCTGGGATAGGCGCTGCGACGGTTGGCGGCCGTTTTTCGACCACTTCTGGAACAGGGGCAGGCGGCGCGGCCGGTTCCTCAAGAGAAATTGCCGCCGTACCCTCGCTCACGGTCTTTAAAATACTACTGAGCTGATCGGGCGTATAAGGCTTGGAAAGAAAGCTGACAGCACCGCTTTGCTGCGCATCCCGCTTGTCTTCGTCCGTAGCGTTAGCGGAACACATGATGATCGGTGCTGAATCATGAGGGTGCTGACTGGTGATAGTCCGGCTGGTCTCAAAACCATCCATGCCGGGCATCATCACATCCATGAAGATGATGTCGGGTTTTTTGCCTTCCAGATATTTGATGCAGTCCTCACCCGACCCAACCCAGTCAACCTCGATACCGTGTTCTAGTAGTAGCTTACGCAAAGTCAGATGGGCAACTTTGGAGTCATCCACCACCAGCGCTTTTTTGATATCCATGCAAGCCTCCTACGGCATGAGAACCTTTTGATGCCTTATCAAGTTCAGCAAATATTGTGCGAGAAATCCGGCTTTTTTCATTTTGGTCAGGGCCGTTCATCTGCGGTTTCTTTAGCCCGTGGCAACAAATCCTCGCGGCTAATTCCCAGGTACAGAGCGCTGGCGCTGGCGATATAGATGGACGAGTAAGTGCCTACCAGAATGCCGACGATCATCGCAACCGAGAATCCACGCATCACCGCACCACCCAGAAAATATAGCACGATGACGGACAACAGGGTGGCGAGACTGGTCATAATCGTGCGTGACAACGTCTCATTAATCGAACGGTTCATGATCTCCAGGGTAGAACCCTTGCGCCGCCTGCGGAAATTTTCGCGAATGCGGTCCAGCACCACCACTGTATCGTTGACGGAATAACCAATGACCGCCAGTACTGCTGCCAGCACTGTCAGATCAAACTCAATATGAAAGAGTGAGAACCAGCCCACGGTAAAAATAACATCATGGACGGTAGCGGCAATAGTGCCAACTGCCAGCCGCCATTCAAAGCGGAACATGACATAAACCAGGATACCAATCAACGCGCCCAGCGCTGCCAGCGCACCCTGCTCCACCAATTCCGCGCCAACCTGCGGGCCAACAAACTCGGCGCGCGCCATAGTCACACCTGCCCCACCTTCGGCACCTTGCAAGGCATGCAATACATCATTGCTTAGAGTTGCAGCGTTAGCCTCATCCCGGGGCGGAATGCGAATCAGCACATCACGGGAAGTGCCAAAATGCTGGGTCTGAGCGTCGCCAAAGCCTGCCTGCCTCAAGGTATTGCGGACCTTGGGGATGTCGACCGGTTCTGGGTATTGCACCTCGATTACCGTTCCGCCCGTAAAGTCGAGCCCCAGGTTCATCCCTTGAAACACCAGGGAGGCGATGGCAATCAGCAGGACCAAAATCGACCAACCGATCGCCAGTTTACCCCAGCGTAAAAAGTCAATATTCGTATTATAAAAGTCGAATCGCCACATGGCGGTTTTCCTTGCCCGGTTCAGACTGACAGTGTTTGCAGCTTGCGGCCGCCGTAGAAGAAGTTGACCAATGCCCGTGAGCCGGTGACTGCAGTGAACATCGATGTCAAGATGCCAATACTTAGCGTGACCGCAAAACCTTTGATAGGACCCGTGCCAAAACCAAACAGCATAATGGCGGCAATCAGTGTGGTCAGATTGGAGTCGATGATCGTATCGAAGGCCCGGTCAAAGCCAGCGTGAATGGCCGCCTGCGGCGTGTTACCATTCCGTAATTCCTCACGGATACGCTCATAGATCAGCACGTTGGCATCGACCGCCATCCCCATGGTCAACACGATGCCGGCAATGCCCGGCAAGGTCAAGGTGGCCTGCAACATCGACAATGCGGCAACGATTAACACCACGTTGGCGGCTAGGGCCGCAGTGGCGATACCGCCGAACCATTTGTAGCGTCCAATCATGAAAGCGGCAATGACCATTAGAGCAATCATCGCAGCGCGGAAGCCCTGGGCGATGTTTTCCTTTCCAGCACTGGGGCCAACGGTACGTTCTTCGATAATCTCAATCGGACTGGCCAACGCGCCAGCCCTCAGCAGCAAAGCCAGGTCACGCGCTTCGCGGGTGCTGTCCAGTCCAGTAATTTGGAAACGCCGGCTGAGCCGGTCACGGATAGTAGCGACATTGATGACTTCTTCAACAGTGTAAGCCGTTTTCTTCAGTTCGCCATCGACTCGTTTGGTCTCAGTTTTGTTCTCGATGAACACTACACCCATGCGCTTGCCGACATTATCCTTAGTAGCATCTTCGAAGCGTTTAGCGCCCTTCCCGTCCAACGTAACAAATACTGCCGGGCTACCGCTCTGCTGGTCCAGGCCAGAGGCCGCATCGATGATGGAATCTCCCGTCAGCATCACGCGCTTTTGCAGTAGCACCGGGCGGCCTTCACGATCTTTGTACAACCGCGAATTGAGGGGAATGCGATTGGTGGATGCCGCCTGGTACCAGTCATTTTCTTCATCGGCCAGCCGGAATTCCAGCGTTGCCGTTGCACCGAGGATTTCCTTGGCACGAGCGGTGTCCTGCACTCCTGGCAGTTGCACGACAATGCGTTCGCTGCCCTGTTGCTGAATGATCGGTTCGGCCACGCCCAGCTCATTGACCCGGTTGCGCAGAGTAGTGATATTTTGTTGCAGGGCGAAGTCACGTTTTTCGCGGATCTCCGGCTCATCCAAGGTCAGCTTCAAAGTCAGCGGGCTGGATTTATCTTGTTGCAGGCCCCGCAGGTTTTTACGCAACACCTCAACGGCTTTGTCACGCTCGGCAGTATTCTTGAATTCCACGAGAATCCCGCCACTGGCAGCACGGCCAACGGAACTGTAGAGGATTTTCTCACTGCGTAACTGAGTACGGATTTCCTCAACATAGCTTTCTTCAACCTGCTTGATGGTAGCATCCATATCCACCTCCATCAGGAAATGCACGCCACCGCGCAGATCAAGACCGAGATACATGGGACTCAACCTTAGCGCCCGCAGGAATCCCGGTTCAGAAGACGCCAGATTGAGCGCGACAATATAATCACGACCCAGCTGGTCTTTCAGGATATCAGCTGCTTTAAGCTGTTCTTCAGGATCCGTAAAGCGGATCAATAACCGGCCATCTTCCAGTTCCAGCTGTTTATGGGGTAGATTTCCGGCGCTGAGCAGACCCGCAACCCGGTCTTGCAGCGAGGCATCAATAGCAATATGTTCCCGGGCGCCGGAAATCTGTACTGCTGGATCTTCACCAAACAGATTCGGCAAGGCAAAGATGAATCCCCAGAGCATAACCAAGCCGATCAGCAGGTATTTCCACCAGGGATACTGATTTAAAGTATACGTAGACATGGAACGGCGGTTCCCATGAGGCGCCTGAGCGCGCGGTGACGGATCTACAGATTGCCCTTGTAGGTGCCCTTGGGCATCAGTGAGCTGATCGCCTGCTTCTGGATCTTGATTTGGATATTATCGGCGAGCTCTACTTGCACAAAATTTTCGCCGACTTCGATGATCCGGCCCAACATGCCGCCGCCACTGACAATCTCATCACCCTTCTTGAGAGCATCAACCATCTGCTTATGTTCTTTGGCGCGTTTAGTTTGCGGGCGGATCAGAAGGAAGTAAAAGGCGCCAATCAGAATGATAGGGAACAATATATTGAGCAGGCCCATTTCCCCGCCAGCAGCGCCAGTGGCCTGGGCTGAAGCCGTAGGGATCAGGAGGTTCAGAATACTTTCCATGGAGATTCCTCGTCGATTACTTTTCAACCTCCGCTCTGCACTCACGATTAAGGAGACCGGCTCGTCACATCTTAGTGTGAGTAATGAGCGAGAGATTATCAATTGGGACAGTTTTAAGGCGCGTCATTATACACAGGCGAGGGCGTTTGACCGTATTTTTGGTCAAGCAAAGAGTGTTTCTGGAGTTCTCTTACCGTCAGCCGGCTGATAGCCGGGATATAAAAAGTGGTGCCCTAGCCTGGCACGCCGTCGAACTGCAAGGCATTCTAGTGCTTGTCTACTACGATCGGCCAGGCAATAGCAAGACCTTACCCGGTACCTTTGCCGGCACCGGCACCGGCGTCCTCGAACAGGCCATCCATCTTGTGTTGAAATCGTTTGGAAGGACCGGCGATGCGCGCTTTCATGAAATAGCATCTCATGGCGGTAAGCAAAGCAATGCTATCCCGTCTAGCGCCTCTATCCAAGCGATGCTATAGTTTTCAATATTATTTTGACCCAATCTTCACCATGACCCGCAAACTGTATATTCAGACTCACGGTTGCCAGATGAACGAATACGATTCTGCCAGGATGGCGGACGTGTTATACGCTGCCTTCAGTCTCGAACGCACCGATCAGCCGGATCAAGCTGACGTGCTGCTGCTCAACACCTGCTCGATCCGCGAAAAAGCCCAGGAAAAAGTGTTTTCGCTGTTAGGAACCTGGAAAATGCTGAAAACTCAGCGGCCTGATGTGGTAATCGGCGTCGGCGGGTGCGTGGCTAGCCAGGAAGGTGAGGCGCTGCGCGAACGTGCACCCCAGGTCGATATTGTGTTCGGCCCCCAAACCCTGCACCGGCTGCCGGAGATGCTGACCCGTGTCTGGGCCGGCCGGCAGCCTCAGATCGATGTATCCTTCCCCGAAATTGAAAAGTTTGACTGTCTGCCAAAACCTCGTGCCGCAGGCCCGGCCGCCTTCGTATCAATCATGGAAGGTTGCAGTAAATATTGCACCTTCTGCGTAGTACCTTACACCCGCGGCGAGGAAGTCAGTCGGCCCTTCGATGATGTGCTGGCCGAGATTGCAGCACTGGCTCATCAAGGTGTGCGTGAGGTCAACCTGCTTGGGCAAAATGTCAATGCCTACCGGGGGTTGATGAGCGATGGCGACATCGCTGATCTGGCCTTGCTAATTGAACACGTTGCCGCTATCGGCGGCATCGAACGCATCCGCTACACCACCTCTCATCCCGTAGAATTCTCCAACCGGCTGATTGATGTTTATGCCCGTGTTCCACAACTGGTCAGCCACCTGCATCTGCCAGTGCAAAGCGGCTCTGACCGTATTCTATCCATGATGAAGCGTGGCCATACCGCTATGGAATACCAGGCCAAGGTTCGCAAGTTGCGCGCCGTGCGTCCCGATCTCAGCCTATCCTCAGATTTTATTGTCGGCTTTCCGGGTGAGACCGGCCAGGATTTTGCGGCAACTATGGCGCTGATCGAGGAATTGGCCTTCGACCATAGTTTCAGCTTTATCTACAGCCCACGACCCGGTACACCGGCGGCCAGCTTGCCTGATTCCACACCGATGGCAGTCAAAAAGGAACGATTAGCGCAACTCCAAGCCCGGCTGGAAGCGGGCGCTCACACCATCAGCCAGCGCATGATCGGCACCGTGCAGCGTGTGCTAGTGGACCGGTTCTCGCGCAAGGACCGCCGGCAGCTATCAGGCCGCACTGAGAATAACCGGGTGGTCAATTTCGATGGGCCAGCCCATTTGATCGGCGGCTTTGCCGAGGTCGCTATCACTGAAGCATTGCCTAACTCATTGCGCGGCCGGCTGGTCACCCGCCCGGAGCGGCCCGCGCTGAACACGCCTGCTGACCCGCTCTCGCGTTGCCCTGCCCATTGAATACCCCAACCCATTTTCAGGACTTGGTGCTTGAACCGGCTGATAACACCCGTCTAGCCAATCTGTGCGGGCATCTGGATGAGCATCTACGTCAAATCGAACGCCGGCTCGGTGTGGAAATCAACAATCGCGGCCATGAATTCCGGGTTATCGGCGACCCTGCTATCGTGACTATCGCAGTGGCGGTGTTAGAAGCCTTGTATCGTAGCACGGGTGAGGAAACCCTGACGCCGGCCCAAGTTCACTTATTCCTTCAGGAAGCGGGCGCGGATGCACTAGCTGAAGTTCAGGAACCGGACACCGATGAAGTAGTAATCCGCACCCGGCGCGGCCTGATTCGCGGGCGAGGCCCCAACCAGCAGCGTTATTTGTGGAACATTCAACATAATGACCTGAATTTTGGCGTTGGCCCGGCAGGTACGGGCAAGACTTACCTCGCCGTCGCCTGTGCTGTGGATGCGCTGGAAAGCAACGCCACGCGCCGGCTGGTATTGGTGCGTCCGGCGGTGGAAGCGGGTGAACGGCTTGGGTTCCTGCCCGGCGATATGGTGCAGAAAATCGACCCCTACCTGCGTCCGCTCTACGACGCCTTGTATGAAATGCTGGGTTTTGAGCGAGTCGCCAAGCTGATTGAACGCAATATTATCGAAGTCGCGCCGCTGGCATTCATGCGGGGACGTTCGTTGAACGATTCTTTCATCATTCTCGACGAAGCGCAGAACACGACGGTGGAACAGATGAAGATGTTCCTGACCCGTATCGGTTTCGGTTCGACCGCCGTGGTAACCGGTGATGTGACCCAAGTGGATCTGCCACGCCATATTCAATCCGGGCTACGCCAGGTGTTGCAGGTGCTCAAGGATGAGGAAGACATCAGCATCACTTTTTTCAACGCCCGTGACGTGGTGCGCCATCCTCTCGTCCAACGCATTGTTAACGCTTATGCCCGCTATGAACAGGACAACCCCACATGACCCTGGAATTGGATCTGCAAATTGCCTTGGAAATACCCGGATTGCCGAGTGACGCCGACTTCCAGCATTGGGCTAAAGCCGCACTGACCGGCGCTGGTTATCAAAAAGACGCCGAAATGACGATCCGCGTGGTCAACGAAGCAGAAATTACTGCCTTGAACGAAACCTACCGTCACAAACAAGGGCCGACTAACGTCCTGTCTTTTCCCTTTGAAGCGCCATCTAACATCGAAAGCGCACTGTTGGGCGATATCGTGATCTGTGCGCCAGTGGTTCTGCGCGAAGCAATCCGCCAGGAAAAGCATCCGGCAGCCCACTGGGCGCATCTGACGATTCATGGCGTTTTGCACTTGCTGGGCTATGATCATGATGAGGCGCAGGCTGAAATCATGGAGTCCCTGGAAACCCGTATTCTGTCCGATCTCGGCTATGCCGATCCTTATGGAGAACCCCCAGACCAATCATGAACGACGAACGATCCGAACCGAGCCCTAGTAAATCGTGGCTGGAACGTTTAAGCCTCGCCCTGATGGGCGAACCCAAGGACCGGGATGCACTGATGGATATATTGCGCGATGCGCAACAACGCGAACTGCTGGACACCGATGCTCTGACCATGATGGAAGGCGTCATGAAAGTATCGGAACTCCAGGTGCGGGATGTCATGATTCCTCGCGCTCAGATGGTGATCCTGGAGCATGACTGGGGCCTAGAGCAGCTTATCGCCGGAATTGTCGAATCCGGCCACTCCCGCCTACCGGTTATTGACGAAAACAAAGACAATGTAATCGGTATCCTGATCGTCAAAGATTTGCTGGCTCACGCCTTCGACCGCCGCGAAGATTTTGACCTGCGCACTCTGCTGCGTCCTGCCAAGTTCATCCCCGAAAGCAAACGCCTCAATACGCTCCTCAAAGAATTCCGTGGCAACCGCCTGCATATGGCTATTGTCGTGGACGAGTATGGTGGCGTGGCTGGTTTGGTAACCATCGAGGATGTGTTAGAGGAAATCGTCGGTGAAATTGACGACGAACACGACATTGACGATGAAGGCGCGTTCATTCGCCCGCAAGGCGGCGCCTTCATCATCAAAGCGCTCACTCCTGTTGAAGATTTCAACAAGTTTTTCCAGGCCCAATTGAGCGATGAGCGGGCCGATACCGTCGGTGGATTAGTCATGACGGAACTAGGCCGGTTACCCAAGGGCGGCGAAAGCATCGATCTGGACCGTTTTCATTTCCAAGTGCTGCGCGCCGACAACCGGCGGATTCATCTATTGGAAATGACCCTCCGCGATAGCCAGGAACCCGCACTGCCAGCTTCTGAACCGGAAAGTTGATCCAATATCTGCGGTTAGGACATCAGCCTGTAATCCGCCTTTGAGAGAAGGCCGGATCCGGCGGATTACGCTACGCGAACCTGCCCAGCGTGCTAAACGGCACGCCCGGCAGGTTCAACATCGGGCAGCAGCACCCTCAAAACACCGTGATCGCATCGCCAATATGTTTATCCACCGTGCCACGCTGCTTGTGAATCACTTGATCTGGCGGTGTGAGATGGTTATGGAGCCATCCCTTAATCCAGCGGCCGCTCTGGTCGTTTTAGCAAAAACCGGCCTGCATTGACCATCTGCTGCCTCAACAGCGTCCAGTTTTCTACACGCTTCCGCTGTTCCAGGCAACGCAGAAACCGGACCTTGCCCGCTTCGTCCTGCCGGTCGAGCATCGCTGCCCACAGAGCATCATCCACGTTGTAGACCCGATTTTCAGCGAGGCAAACTGGAATGACGTCGGCAACCGGAACTGCCAAATCTCGTGCAACGGCCTCCATTGCCGCACGGATATGCGTTGCCTTAGCTCCTTGGGGATTCAACACATCATAGGGTGGTTGCCATTCACGCTGCGGGCGCAACTGGTCAATAGAGCTGACCGCCACCAGCACCGGTGGTGGCCGGCGATCCGGCCGGGCAGCAAAGCCGCCTCGCAACCTATCCAATTGCAGCCGGTCAAGCTGCCGGTCAGGACGATGCGCGGCGCAAACCCAGAGAATCAGGTCGGCTTCCATCGCCGCTTTCTGCAGCATCTTTTCATTCAGTTGACCGGTATCACAACCTGGCGTGTCAAAGACCAATGCAGCGGTCAGCCCCTCACGCTCCAGCCGATAGGGCTGCAATCCGGCGGTTGTCTCTGGCAGCACGTCAGTGGCGGCAATCAACTGGCCAAACAGGGCATTAATCAAGCTGGATTTGCCAGCATTAGCCCGGCCTATCACCATGATCCGCAAAGGCTCGCCCGTTTCAGATGCCTGCTCAGCGGTATTAGCCATATCTCTACGGGAAGCAGGTGTCAGCCCGGCGTCTGGCTCGCCATCGGCCAGGGTCAATCGCCCGCTGTACAATTCGATGGCATAGTAACCCATCTTGCGAACATATTCCCGCAGCAACCAACGCTGGATTTCCGTCCACGCCTGGCCATACGCCTGGCCGCGTAGATGACCCCAGGCTTCGCTCAACAAGGCATCCATCGGGTTGATCACGAACCGGCCGGCACGATAAACGTCCACCAACTGTTTGGCGGTATCCTTCCAGCGCCAAGCCCGAAGCAGATCGCCGATGGTTAAGCGGTGGCTCAGTGGAATATGACCGGTGACCGTGGCGCGCAAATCGCGGCTGGCCCGCTCGATGATGAGCAGAGTATGCGGCACGGTCAGCTCCAACAAAGGCCGCTCTTCTGCCGGATGATAGCAGCGCGCAACGACGTCCAGCGTATTCTGGCCCAGCCTCCACAACCGGCCGCCATCGTTCAACGGCCACTCTTCCGGCTTCATATCCTCAGCCAATCGTCCAACCGCTATCCAGGCCTCATCGGCTTTTGGCGGCCAGTATGGATCGGGAGCAGTGGCTGCGTCAGCGAGTAAGCGGCGATCCTTGCGTAACAGCCAGTGTTGCAATCCATAACCCGCAGCACTGCACAGCACCATTGCGGCCAGCCATCCATACAGCATCCCAGTCTGCCAGAGCCAAAAGGCGCCGAATGGTAACAGCGCCGCAACCGGCAGCACCCACAGGAGCAACGCGATCAGACGCAAGCGATCCAGGCGGCGGAACAAGGTCATGGGAACAGTTATCTAGGCTCAGAACCAGACAGATCTCAAGCCGCTTCCAGATGCGCAGCCAGCAACTGCAACCGGCGCTCGCCGCGCCATTCATTCACATCCAAGCGGTAAGCGATGCGCACCCGCCCCGTACCGGGAACGAAAGCACCTGCCTGGTTAAAGGCCACCGCTTCCAGCATGGTTCCGCTGCCAGGCAATCGCAGAGACAGTTTTAAATGCTTCTCCTTCATCACCCGGTGGGATATGACCTCGAACACGCCATCAAATAGGGGTTCAGGAAAGCCCTGGCCCCAGGGGCCGCCCTCGCGCAACAGTTCAGCGATTTCTAAAGAAAAATCGGCCGGGGCCAATTCGCCATCGCTGAGCAGCCGGCCATGCAAGTCGTCATCGCTGAGCCAGCGCCGGGTTTCCGCATCGAATGCCTGATTGAATAACGCAAAATGCTCCATCGCCAGCGATAACCCCGCCGCCATGGCGTGACCCCCGAAATGGCCAATCAGACCAGGATGCTGGGTCGCTACTGCCGCTAAAGCATCGCGCAAATGCATCCCGGCAACCGAGCGCCCCGATCCCTTGATTTTGCCATCACGATCGGGAGCAAAGACAATCACCGGACGATTGAAACGCTCTTTCAGACGGCTGGCAATAATGCCAACCACTCCCTGGTGCCACGTGGGATCGAACAGACACAGGCCAAAGGGCAGTTCTCTTGCATCCGGCGTTAGCCGATCAATTTGCGCCGATGCCTGTGCTTCCATATCGCCAGTTAGCTCAACGCGTTGCTGATTGATTTCATGTAACCGGCGTGCGATCTTCCGGGCGCCATCCAGATCGTCGCTGAGTAAGCATTCGATGCCTTGGCCCATATCTTCCAGCCGGCCTGCGGCATTCAGCCGGGGGCCAAGAAAGAAGCCAATATCACTGGTGCTCAGCCGGGATTGCAGGCGACCGGTTACTTCGCATAAGGCGGTGATACCGGGAGCGCATTGACCTTGACGAATCCGGCGTAATCCCTGCTCGACCAGAATACGGTTCTGATGATCCAGCCGCACCACATCGGCTACTGTGCCGAACGCGACCAGATCGAGAAACTGGGCCAGATTCGGCTCAGCAAGACCCCGTTCAGCAAACCAGCCAACCTCCCGCAACCGGGTCCGCAGCGCCATCAATACATAGAAGATGACACCCACGCCAGCGATATTCTTACTGGGAAAGTCATCGCCAGGTTGATTGGGATTAACAATCACATCCGCGGCCGGCAACGTTTGACCAGGCGAATGGTGGTCGGTAATCAACACCTTCACACCCCGCGCCTGGGCCGCTTTCACGCCCTCATGGCTGGAAATGCCATTGTCCACTGTGACCAGTAAATCAGGCTGTTCCTCCGCAGCGACGGCTACAATTTCCGGGGTGAGACCGTAACCATGTTCGAAGCGGTTTGGCACCCGGTAACCTACCCAGGCCGCACCCAACACGCGTAAGGCCCGGACCGCCAGCGCACAACTGGTCGCGCCATCGGCATCGAAATCGGCAATAATCAAGATGCGCCAGCGCTCGCGCAGCGCAGTGTGCAACAAAGTGACTGCCGGCTCCATGTTCAAAAGCGCGGCAGGCGATGCCAACAACCGCAATTCCCGCTGTAGTTCGTGAGGAAAACGCACTTCACGGGCAGTGTAAATGCGTTGTAGCAATGGCGGGACTGGCAGATCGTTGCACGGTTCACAAATACGGCGGACGATGGATTTGAGCATAGAAACTCGCTCTCAGAAGGAGAGGTATTGAACGGCATTGCCATAACATGACAGATAGCGGATTCAGTCTGCGACAGCAGGATAACAAACTACAAACCCGCTTGAAATCCAGTATCATCCGCCCGTTTGCTAGATAGCAAGTAAGGAGGCGGGGTGCTTGATCTCATCAAAGCGGGCGGTTGGTTGATGGCGCCGATTGCCGCCTGCTCGTTTACAGCAATGCTCATCATCTTTGAGCGGCTGCTTGCGCTGCGCCGGGCGCGGGTGTTACCGGAACAGTTGCTAGCCATCTTGCGCCGTTGGGTAGAACTCGGCGCGATCAGTCCGCTGGACATCAAGGCGTTACCTCTTAATTCGCCTTTAGGCCGGATTGTAGCGGTCGGGTTAGCTAATCGTCATCGTAGCCGGGAGATCCTTCGTGAGCGGGTCGAAGATATTGGCCGCCATGTCGTGCATGAATTGGAGCGGTTCCTCAATACGCTGGGCACGATCGCTGCGATCAGCCCATTGCTAGGCCTGCTCGGCACGGTGGCGGGCATGATTAAAATTTTTCAGATCGTCTCGGTGGAAGGTAACAGTAATTTTAGCCTGCTTTCCGTTGGCATTGCCGAAGCGTTGATGACGACGGCGGCCGGCCTGACCGTAGCGATTCCCAGCCTATTGTTCTATCGCTACTTTCAAGGCCGGGTCGATGCGTTAGTGGTGCGGATGGAGCAGGAAACGCTGGAATTGATTGATCTACTGGATGCCGAAACATCCCGGCAAGAATCCCCCAACCTGCCCGCGCAGGCAACCACCGAGACTACGAATGAATCTGCGTCCCCGCCGCCGTGAAGATCCGGAACTCAATCTAGTGCCGATGATCGACGTAGTGCTGGTGCTACTGATTTTTTTCATGATTGCCACTAGCTTGCGGCATGAATCGGAACTGGAAATTCATCTGCCCGAGGCTTCAGGACCATCCATGCCGGAAGATGTAGCACCGTTGGAAGTGAGTATCGACGCCGCAGGCCGTTACTCTATTCATGGCCTCCAAGGGCAGTTATTAGATTCGACGGCTGGCCAAAATGCATTGAAGAAGGCTCTCCAGCAAGCATCCCATGGTAAATCCTTGCCATTGCTTATCAGTGCAGATGGCCGGACGCCTCATCAAGCCGTGGTGACCGTGCTGGATATCGCCGGGCAACTGGGTCTCAGGCGAGTCGCTATCGCTACCCTTCATGCGCCAGAAAAGACTTCTCCGCCTTCGATACCCGATACTTTATCATCGCCGCCGGACCTTTGAATATGACTTGGCTGGATCGTTATGGATATTCTCTCAATCTGGTCGCCGTCTTGCTATGGCCGCTCAGCCTGTTGTTCAGCACGATGGTCCGGTTACGGCGACGGCTGTATCAATGGGGTTTATTGGAAAGCGAAGCGATCAGCGTGCCTGTCATCATCGTAGGCAACATCAGCGTAGGCGGTACTGGCAAGACGCCACTGGTAACACGATTGGTGGAAGTATTACGCAAAGCCGGTTACAAACCGGGCGTGGTGAGCCGGGGTTATGGCGGCCAATCCAGGCAATGGCCGCGCCATGTGACTGCTGACAGTGATCCGCACGAGGTTGGCGATGAACCGGTGCTATTGGCGCAACGTTGCGGCTGTCCCGTAGTGGTGGGTCCGGATCGAGTAGCGGCGGCGTGGACATTGACTGCTACTTATCATTGCAACGTTATCATCAGCGATGATGGCTTGCAGCATTACCGCCTGCAACGCGATATTGAGATTGCTGTCATCGACGGATCGCGCCGGTTAGGTAATGGCGCCTGCCTGCCGGCGGGTCCGTTGCGCGAACCGCCATCACGATTACGCACAGTGGATTTTATCATCGGTAACGGTGTAGCGCATGGCGGCGAATATCTGATGAGCTTGCGCGGCGAAACTGTGTTGAATCTACTGGATTCCTGCATCACCGTCTCACTACCCGGTTTTCACAAAAGCATGGTCCATGCAGTCGCAGGTATTGGTAATCCGAAACGGTTTTTCAATTACCTGCGCCATGCCCGGTTGCGGTTGATCGAGCATCCATTTCCTGACCATCACCCTTTTCGCCTGGAAGATTTGCGCTTCCAGCAGGATTTGCCAGTGCTGATGACGGAAAAGGATGCGATGAAATGCCGGCCCTTTGCCAGCGACGATTGGTGGTATGTCCCGGTTAACGCGCAATTGGATCCAGAATTCGAGGAGCAGTTGCTCAAACGGCTGGCAACAGTTGCCATGGCCAAAGGGGTACGCTGCGAGAGTGTGAGACGCAACCGGATGGCTACCTCTCCTAAATCTAGCGTTTCCCAGTCATAAGAGGTTAAAAAGATGGATAAAAAATTGTTGGACATTTTGGTGTGCCCAGTAAGTAAGGCACCGCTGATCTATGACCGGACCCGGCAGGAACTGGTGTGCGCGGAAAGCCGGTTGGCCTACCCTGTGCGTGATGGTATTCCAGTGATGCTGGAAGCCGAAGCACGGCGCCTGGCTGATGATGAAGAGATTCCCAGTGAGTAAAACTATCTCCCGGTTTCGGGTAGCAATTCCTGCACGCTATGCCTCGACCCGGCTACCAGGCAAGCCGCTGCGTCAGATCGCTGGGCGGCCGCTCATTGAGCATGTCTACCGGCGGGCGCTGGCTAGCGGGGCTTTGGAAGTAGTCATCGCTACAGATGACTTACGCATTCAGGACGTGGCCAAGCGCTTCGGCGCGACAGTTTGCATGACATCGCCCAGCCACCACTCGGGTACCGACCGGCTGGCGGAAGCCGCTGCCCAGTTGGGCTGGCCGGATGAAGCCATCATTGTCAACGTCCAGGGTGACGAGCCGCAAATCCCGCCGGCATTGATCAGACAAGTGGCAGCGGGGCTGGAAGAACATCCTGACGCGGGTATCGCAACAGTCTGCGCCCGCATTGATGATCCCAAGGAACTGTTTGATCCAAATGTAGTTAAGGTAGTACGAGACTTACAGGATTATGCCTTGTATTTCAGCCGCGCGCCGATTCCTTGGCATCGTGAGGGGTTTAAGGTTGACAGGGAGCAATCGAGCCGGTTACCGGGAGAGGGTAACTGGTTCCGGCACATTGGCTTGTACGCCTATCGGGTAGCGGTATTAGCGCGCTATCCACGCCTGACGCCAGCGATGACCGAGCAAGCCGAATCTCTGGAGCAGTTGCGCGCACTGTGGCATGGTATCCGTATCCATGTCGCTGAAGCCACCGAGATTCCGCCGCCGGGGGTGGATACCGAAGCCGATCTGGCGCGGGTAGCAAGGCAATTGACGTCTTCAGATCAATAAGCCAAATCTGGCCAGTTCTGGCAGGTCTGGATTCAGGCGGTTGCGGTGAGGGTTGAGAATAGGGATAGTGAACGTTCTAGGCAAGTGATCGCCCGCATCGCCATATTGATTGGCATGAATGATCTTTCGATGCGCCTGGTCACATAGGACCAGGGCTAATTCATCAGCCAGAACTTCGATGACCTGGCAAGGGATGCCTTGATAGGTCAGAGTTTGGCCAAGCAGGACTTTGAGTTTATCAAGATTAATCTGCAGCATGAGGGGTAGCAACCAAAGTGATGGGTTCCACAATCGTGCAAGCGATCCGTGCGATGTTTGCTTCCTCGCAACGGCTGGATGAGGCAAAGGCGAAAGCGATGGTCAGAGTGTTGTTTGTTTGCATGGGAAATATTTGCCGTTCTCCGGTCGCAGAAGGGGTGTTCCGGCGAATGCTAGAAGGGGCCGGTCTGACCGGAAAGGTTTTTGTAGATTCAGCAGGCACGCATTCTTACCATATTGGCGCTCCGCCTGACATGCGTAGCCAAGCCACGGCCCAGCGCCGAGGGGTGGATTTGCGCAGTCTCCGCGCCCGGCGGGTGACCGTCACTGATTTTGCAAAGTTCGACTATATCCTGGCAATGGATCGGGATAATTTCGAGAATTTACTGGCACTGTGCCAGGATACAGAGCTGCAACACCGCATTCAGTTATTCCTGGATTTTGCCCCAGACCTGCCAGAGCGGGAAGTGCCGGATCCTTATTATGGGGGTCCAACCGGTTTCGACCGGGTGATGGATCTGATCGAGGTAGCAGCTCAGGGCTTGCTAATGCATATCCGCGAACAGCACCGGCTTTGAGCTTTGCGTGATTGCTGGCCTGTGCAACCCTCCGCCTCCGCCCTCGCCTGTAAGAGAACAGGAGCCTTTAAGAATAACAGCCGGTTATGAATTCCCCCTCCCATTCGCAAGAGGGGGTGAATATTTTCATTAAGGTTTGGTGTCACCTTCCAGCGATGCCGGGGTAGATTCAACTGGTTCCGCAGATCCCGTCACGGGTTCAACGGGAAGAGGCGGCTCGGATCCGGCGGCTGGGATGATGTTCTCTACGTCTTCGATGGCCGCTTCCGGCGCAGCGGGTGCTTCGCTAGGCTCGCTAGGCGGGACTTCGGCTACAGTCGCTTCCACCACAGCTTCTGTTTCTCTGACCTCGGAATCCAGCACTGCAAGTGTTGGCGCTGTATCACCGGTCTCAGGGATTATTGCTTCTAGAATGACCGGAGCCTGAACGGCTTCCGTATTGATAACAACTGACGCTTCTGCTTCGGTGAAAGCCGGTCCGGCCGGCGGCAGCGGTCCGGCTGGCGGCAGCGGTCCGGTTGCTGAACTGGCTGATTCCACCAATGACGCCTCGGCCTCGGCCTGGGCTGAAAGCTGGACGGGTGCCTCCGTAGCAGGAGAATCTGCCCCTTTCGACGTCTCCTTTCTATCTTCATCCACTGTCGGATATTCCAGACGGGTGAGGGGTGGCGCCGGTAGCTCATCATTGAGTGGAGCGGATACATTCGCCGCTTTTGAAGCCGCTTGGGCGGCGAGCACCTCCCGAGGCAGGCGCGGGCGGCCGCTACGGATACGCCGTTGAGGCGCGGCAGACTCAGTCGTGATCGTTGGCGCAGCCGGCTCGCCAGTTACCGAATGATCGCCTGACTCAATCCCCGCGCTGGGTTCCGAAGGTATCTCAGCATGGGCTGGAACTGCATCAGCCGCTGCTTCGCTGCGCTTCCGCCGCCGCCCACCCCGCCGACCCCGCCGGCTCCGCCCTGAGGCTTCCTCTTCGCTTTCAACAACCGCAACAGTTGTTTCCAGTTCCGTAGCAGGCGTTACCACAGATCCATCCACCCATTTGGATTCCGGCTGCGCTTCCTCAGCCGGCGGTGGGATCGGCACCGGCGCTGCCTCGACCGCAGATGGCACAGCGGCTGTCTTGATAGCAGGCGCCTCTACAGCCGCCGGTTGTTCTGCCTCAGTGCGTCGCCCCGGACGGTCACGGCGCTGCCGTTCAGGTTTAGCCGGCTTTCCACTGGGCCGTCCGGGCCGCTCATCTCTGGAAGACGGCAGTTGCGGCTGCCCAAATAAATTGCCCCATAGCCAGCGGAAAAAACTGGGGTTAACCTCCGGCTTGGGCACTGGTGCCGGCGGGAGTGGCGCTGGGCTGGCTGGCGCGACACTTTTGACGGCTGGTTCGTCGACAGTGTCACGCGTGGTCGCATTGACTTGCGCCTCGTATTGTTCCTCGTAATCTTCGGCCAAGGTGTACGATAGCCGTTGAGCTTCTGACAATTCTTCGACGCGCAAGCGGCTTAATTTGAAATGCGGCGTCTCCAATGATTCATTGGGGATCAGCAGAATGCCCACCCGGTGACGCTGTTCAAAAGCACGAATCGCATCGCGTTTTTCATTAAGCAGGAAGGTAGCAACCTTGACAGGCAATTGTGTGACAACCCGGCCCGTCTTGTCCTTCATGGCTTCTTCTTGGATCAGCCGCAATACACTCAGCGCCAATGATTCGATATTGCGGATGGTACCCCGGCCCTCGCAACGCGGGCAGATAACATGACTGGCCTCATCCAGTGAAGGCCGCAACCGTTGCCGTGACATTTCCAGCAAACCAAACCGGGAGATACGGCCAACCTGCACCCGGGCACGATCCATCTTCAATGCTTCACGCAACCGGTTCTCGACCTCCCGCTGGTTACGCGCAGCATTCATGTCAATGAAATCGATGACGATCAATCCGCCCAAATCGCGCAAGCGCATCTGCCGGGCGATTTCATCCGCTGCTTCCAAGTTGGTCGTCAGCGCTGTTTCCTCAATGTCGCTGCCCTTCGTAGCGCGCGCCGAGTTGATGTCGATGGATACCAGTGCTTCAGTATAATCAATGACAACACTACCGCCAGATGGCAGGCTGACCTCGCGTTGATAGGCGGTTTCGATCTGCGACTCGATCTGAAAACGGGAGAACAGGGGAACGTTGTCCTGATAGAGCTTGAGCTTGCTCAGGTTATGCGGCATCACCTGCTGCACAAACTCCTGGGCCTGCCGGTAAACCGCCGCGTTGTCTATCAGAATTTCGCCGATGTCAGCGCGCAAGTAGTCGCGCAGGGCGCGGATGATGATGTTGCTTTCCTGATAGATCAGGAAAGGCGCCTTCTTCTGCGAGGAGGCAGCCTCGATAGCCCGCCACAGGTTTAGCAGGTAATCCAGATCCCATTGCAATTCTTCCTGCGAGCGGCCAACACCGGCAGTCCGCACGATCAGGCCCATGCCGTCGGGGATATCCAGGCTGCTCATAATTTCGCGGATTTCCTGGCGATCCTCGCCTTCGATACGCCGCGATACCCCGCCTGCCCGCGGATTGTTAGGCATCAGTACCAGATAGCGGCCGGCCAAACTGATGAAGGTGGTGAGTGCCGCACCCTTGTTGCCACGCTCTTCTTTCTCTACCTGAATGACAATATCCTGGCCTTCGCGGATCGCTTCACGGATATTGGGGCGGCTGCTGTCCGCCTGAGGATCAAAATTGCTACGATTGATTTCCTTGAAGGGCAGGAAACCGTGCCGTTCAGCCCCGTAATCGACAAATGCGGCTTCTAATCCGGGTTCGACACGGGTAATGCGCCCTTTGTAGATGTTGGATTTTTTCTGTTCCCGCGAGGGAGTTTCGATGTCGAGATCGAACAGTTTTTGGCCATCAACGAGCGCTACGCGCAGCTCCTCCTGCTGAGTTGCGTTAATCAGCATGCGTTTCATATAAATTGAGATTCCTTGCGCTCAACCATCACCGGGGGCAACACAGTTGTCGCCGAGGCGTGTCTGGGGCGAGAGATAGCCCGGGGAATCAAGGTACAAAAACGGGCTGTCCCCAATACGCTAAAGGTCGTTGCCAGTCGGCTGGGAGCGCGGTCAAGAGCCGCTCTGGTCAGAAAAGGGTCGAGCGGCGGGAAAACCCTTTGAAAACCACCGCTCGCCGGGCAAAATGGCGCGCAGGTGTGAAAACCGATATCGTATATTGTTCCAGTTTCGCCGGCTTTTCGAGCCATTGACGACAACCTTTGCAACTATAACAGTCTGATGAACGTGCTTCAAATAAAGCCTGATTCCCCTTCTCCCGGCGGGGTGCGCTATCTGGAAATTACTCCAGCATATACTGGGCAGCGCCTCGATAATTTTCTGCTGCGTGAATTGAAAGGTGCGCCCAAGAGCCTAATTTATCGCATTCTACGCACTGGCGAGGTACGGCTGAATGGTGGCCGGGTCTCACCGAGTCAGCGCCTGCAAGCCGGTGATGTGCTACGTATCCCTCCCGTGCGGTTAACGGAACAGAACGGCCAACCGTTCAGGCCACCATTAGGGTTGGCGGAACAGTTGCGGGAAGTTGTGCTCTACGAGGACCGGGAGCTGCTGGTGCTGGATAAGCCCGCTGGATTAGCGGTGCATAAGGGCAGCGGCGTCGATTATGGGATTATCGAGATTCTACGAGCATTGCGGCCGGATGAGCCGTTTCTGGAGCTGGCACATCGGCTGGATCGCGATACAAGCGGCTGTCTAGCGTTAGCGCGAACGCCGGCGGCGCTGCGGCAAATTCAGGAAGCATTCCGGGCTGGAAGGGTGGAGAAACGCTACCTGGCGCTGGTGCGTGGCTATTGGAACCACGGCCCGCGTGAAGTCAACCAGCCCTTGCGGCGCAATGTGTTGCGCGGTGGAGAACGCATGGTCGAGGTGCTGGATGATGGCAAACCGGCTCTTACCCGGTTCCAGCCGGTCAGCCTGCATGCACCCGCTTCGCTCCTGGAAGCCTGGATTGCGACCGGACGCACCCATCAAATTCGCGTCCATGCCGCGCATGCCGGCTATCCGCTGGCTGGCGATGATAAGTACGGCGATGCTGCATTCAACCGGAGGATGGTGGAAGATTATGGGCTGCGCCGGCTGTTTCTGCATGCTCACAGTCTGAGTCTGCCGCTGGGCGGGCGGGATATTGCCGTCAGCGCGCCATTGAGCGCCGAACTTAAAACAGTACTGGATTTGATCGGTTCGGCAACAATTCACAGCATCCCCTCTTCTCCCGGACCTTCTTCCCCAGGCAGGAGAAAGCGGGCATTTAATCGCTAATTCCAAAAGGCTGACATGAACGACCTGAATCCGAATTCCACCCCTCCTGATGACGAGCGTTGGGCGCGAGATACCCTGACCAAGCTGGTGTTCGCTGCAGTGACTGAACAGCGGCGAGCCAGGCGCTGGGGGATTTTTTTTAAATTCCTGTTCTTCGCCTATCTGGTACTGCTGCTAGCGCTGGCTTGGCCGGATAATCTGGGCAAGGCAACCGTTAGCACCAAACGCCACACTGCGCTGGTTCGCATCGACGGGTTAATCTCCAGCAGCACTGAAGCCAGCGCAAAAAATATCATCGGAGCGTTGCGCAAGGCCTTCAAGGATGACAAAACAGCCGGTGTCGTCTTGCAAATCAACAGTCCCGGCGGCAGTCCGGTGCAAGCCGGAGAGATTTACGACGAGATCCAGAAACTGCGCCAACAATATCCAAAAACCCCGGTTTACGCAGTGGCGAGCGATGTCTGCGCCTCGGGTGGCTACTATATCGCTGCGGCAGCACAGAGCATCTACGCGAACCAAGCCAGCATCGTGGGTTCCATCGGAGTACGCATGGACAGTTTCGGGTTTACCGATGCGATCGCCAAGCTGGGGGTGGAACGGCGGGCTTATACAGCGGGCGCCAATAAGGACTTCCTTGATCCATTCAAGCCGGTGAACCCGGATGAAGTCCAGCATCTACAGAGGATGCTGGATGCGATCCATCAGCAATTCATTGCTGCAGTTAAACAAGGCCGGGGCGAGCGCTTGAAAGATCATCCTGAAATATTTAGTGGTCTGATGTGGACGGGTGCGCAGAGTGTGGAGCTCGGTCTAGTGGATGCGCTGGGCAGCGCCCGCTATGTAGCCGAGGAAGTGATCGGTGAAAAAACTATTTTAGACTACACCCAGCGCACAGGTTGGGTCGAGCGGCTGCTGGATGGCGTAGAAACCAGCTTGAGCGCAGCGCTGATTAATGGACTAGGCGTGGAAGGAATGCCGCAATGGCGGTAAGCTGGAAAAAAGTCTTGGCCGTATTTTCTGGCTAAATTTATAACCATGTCCCGCACCGGAAGGAGCGCATCCTATGGTTATCCAATTCATCGCACTACTTTTCCTGCTTTCCTCAGGCATGACTTCCGCATATGCGGGTAATGCTTGGAGTAAAATCGGTTATCCGCTAGCCGGCCGGCCTCAAGTGATCGGTTCCTACGCGGCTGGCTGTATCGCTGGAGCAGTCGCGCTCCCTTTGACGGGCGACGGCTACCAGGTCATGCGCGCGAGCCGCAACCGTTACTACGGTCATCCCCTGTTGATCCGGTTCATCGAAGAACAGGGGCGGCAGGCGGCCGGGCATGGCAATCGATTGCTGATTGGCGACTTAGGACAACCGCGCGGCGGCCCCATGCCCAATGGCCACCGCAGCCACCAGAGTGGCTTGGATGTGGATGTGTGGTTCTTGCAGCAACCGCGTGATCGAGTGCTATCGCCGGCGGATACTGAGCGAATCAATATGTTGTCGATGGTGCGTGCGACTGAGGGCAGGTTAAATCACACCCGCTGGTCACCGTATTACCGGGATGCCTTAAAGCTTGCAGCACAATCGCCGCGTGTAGAGCGCATCTTTGTCAACGCGATCATCAAGCAGGCATTGTGCGACAGCGAAACTGACCGTGCTTGGCTGAATAAAGTACGTCCCTGGTGGAGTCACGACGCCCATTTTCACGTCCGGCTGGCCTGTCCGCCTGATTCCGGCCAGTGTAAGCCGCAACAACCGATCCCGCCCGGTGATGGCTGCGATGCTGATTTGGCGAACTGGGTCCGGGACATCGTGCAGGCAGCGCGCTCGCCTAAACCCTACCGGAAGCCTAGCCCCCCCTCCGCGGACCGCTTACCGGCAACATGCAATGCCGTATTGAATAATCCTACTGCATGGGAAATGCAACGGCCTTGACCGGTATAGTTAAAATTTAGACAAATTGGGAGAAGCGTCATGCAACGCACTGTGTGGAAAGATGGTATTAGCTTGACTGCCCTCATTACCCTGATTTTTTTGCTGGCAGTGGATATGGTGAGCCCACTACGTCTCGCCCAGGCCGGAACACTCACTGTTGGAGGCACAGGTTCATCCGCGCCGCTGGTCGAGCAATTCGCTCAAGCTTATAAGAGCCTCAAGCCAGAAGTCACGGTGCGTTTGATCAATCCACCCATGGGCAGCAATGCTTCGATTCGCGCGGTCCTGGCCGGCACTATTGATCTCGCCATACCTGGCAAGCCGCTAACCAAGGAACAAAAGGCCCAGGGCGGCCAAGATTGGCCGCTCGGTCACACGCCTTTTCTTGTGGTCACTTCCAAGGAACAGGAACATGCTGGTTTTACGATCGAGCAACTCGCCGCGATCTACAGCGGCAAAACAACCACTTGGGCCGACGGTTCACCGATCCGGCTGGTGTTGCGCAGTCCGATGGAATCGGACACCTTGATCCTGCGTAATCTATCGCCAACGATGGATCAAGCGATTGATGCCGCCTTAGCGCGGCCCGGTATGCTGGTAGCCGCTAACGACCTGGAAAACATAGCCTTGCTGGAGAGCACGCCCAACGCCATCGGCACAACCAACCTGGGTTTGATGCAAAACCAGAAACGTAAGCTGCGTATTTTACCTCTCAACGGCATGCAGCCGACCCTGGCGGCTATGACCCAGGAGAATTATCCTTACTTCAAGACCCTCTACGTCACACGCGGCCCCACGCTGTCGCCAGTAGCCCAAGGCTTTCTGGAGTTCATGCTCTCGACGTCCGGGCGGGAGGTGCTTGCCCGTACTGGCTACGCTCCCGTCCCACACCAGCCGTGAGCGAGCATCCCTCCCTCAAGCCCGTCTCGCACCAACCGTGAGCGAACACCCCTCACTCAAACGCTCATTGACTTGGCTGGCAGGCGCTTTAGCAATGATCGTAACGCTGGCGCCACCCGCCGTTTTTTTTCTGTTGTCCTATCAAAATCGCAGCGGCGCGCTGCAAAGCGAAGTTCGCATCGCTGCAACAGCAGTTACCGAATATATTAACCGCAATGCTGGTTTGTGGCGCTTCGAATTTGAACGGCTGTACGATGTATTGCGTAAATACATCAGCCCGGAACACGGCGCCACAGTAGCCGACTTGAACGGAAAAAGTATTGCCCGCCTGGCGTTGCCGGAACCGGCCACGCTACTATTGAGCCACACCTACCCAATTTACGACTTCGGTGCTCAAATTGGCACATTGGAAGTGGCAGCTCCACTGAAGGGCCTAATGGTCGAAACCGCGATCGTCGCTCTAGGCAGCTTTACATTGGGCCTCATCGTCTTTTTTCCGCTGCGGCTGATCCCCATGCACGCGCTGCGGCAAGCGACACAGGCATTGATAAACAGTGAGAATGCCTATCGGCAGCTTGTTGAATTGTCACCCGATGCAATTTACATCAACTGCGATGAAAAAATCGCCTATATCAATGCCGCTGGTGTCCGGTTGTTCGGGGCTAACTCCCCGGCGGCGCTGCTGGGAATGTCATTCTGGGACCGGCTCCATCCCGATTGCCACGAAATGGTACGCGAGCGTCTGCAGCAGATCCACATGATGAAAAAAGCAGTTCCTCTACTGGAAGAGCGCTACGTGCGGCTCGATGGAACCGTGTTTCCTGTGGAAGTAGCCGCTGCCCCGTTCATGTATCAGGGTAAACTGGCCTTGCAAGTGGTCGCCCACGATCTGACCGAACGCAAACGGGTGGAGGAAGAGTTACGCCAAACCCGTGACGCTGCCGAGACAGCGAGCCGGACCAAATCGCAATTCCTGGCTAATATGAGCCACGAGATCCGCACGCCAATGAACGGCGTGTTGGGTATGGCCCAACTGTTGGCGGAGCAGACCAGGCTCACCGGCCAACAGCGGTACTACCTGGGGGTTTTACAAGATTCCGGTAAAACCCTGCTCCGAATTATTGATGAGATCCTCGACTTTTCGAAAATTGAGGCAGGCAAACTCACTCTCTGCGAAACCACGTTTGACATGCGGCAGCGGATCGCTGAAACATTGCAGATGCTCGCACTACAAGCACAAAGCAAGCATCTGGAATTAACCTGGCATGTCGATGCAGCTATCCCCGCCCGATTGTATGGGGACCCGGGGCGTCTGCATCAGATTCTGGCCAACCTGGTCAGTAATGCTATCAAGTTCACCGAGCAAGGCAGCGTCCGGGTGGATGTCATTCGCAGCGATATGAAAGAATCCAATCCCTCTGGAACGGATTCCTGCCGGTTACGCTTTACGGTGCATGATACAGGGATTGGCATTTCTGCCGAGGCGCGCACGCATCTGTTTCAGCCGTTCTCCCAAGCCGACGGATCTACCACACGTAAATACGGCGGTACCGGTCTCGGTCTGGTGATCTCTAAGCAAATCGTGAAAATGATGGGGGGCGAAATCGATTTTGAAAGCACGCCTGGCGAGGGTACGGTTTTTTGGTTCACGATAAATCTTGCTATCGTCCTCGGCGATCCCAAGTCGTCAAGCATTAAACCCGCTGAGGCACAACCGCTGGCAGGACGCGTGCTCCTCGCTGAAGATAACCCCGTCAATCGCCTCGTAGCTGAAGAGATACTGAAATCGCTAGGACTGGAAGTAGAGGCAGTGACCAATGGCTTGGAGACTGTCGATGCTTGCGGCAAATATCAATTTGACCTCGTACTTATGGATTGCCAGATGCCCAAGATGGATGGCTTTGAAGCGACAGCCGTGATTCGCAGCCGCGAAGCAGCGCAATCCCATCATGCAACACCCCGTCACATTCCAATCATTGCGCTCACCGCTAATGCGCTCTCCGGTGACCGGGAACGCTGCCTGACCGCTGGCATGGATGATTACCTGTCAAAGCCATTTTCACGCGATGATCTCTACCAGACGCTTAAGCGCTGGGTTCCCCATAAATAGTAACCGGGTAGTCACCCGGTTTTTTGTAACTTCAGCGCTGCTGAGTTGATGCAATAGCGTAAGCTAGTTGGCGCAGGGCCATCGTCAAATACATGACCGAGGTGCGCCCCGCAATCGGCACACAGCACTTCAATCCGGCGCATAAACCAACTCCGGTCTTCGGCAGTGGCAACCTTTTCCGTGTTGACCGGTTCCCAGAAACTGGGCCAGCCGGTACCGGAATCGAATTTAGTTTCCGAAGCAAACAGCGGTGCGTCACAGCACACGCAATGATAGATGCCTGGATCGTGACAGTCATGATACGCGCCGGTAAACGCCGGTTCGGTGCCTTTCTGGCGGCAGATTTTGTACTGCTCCGGAGTGAGTTGCGCGCGCCACTCAGCATCAGTTCGAGTGATTTTGCCGCTCATTGAGAATACCTCATCGTTGTTGGGGCTCGCCACTCAATAGACCACAGAGGCATACATTCGTGTCATGCCGACACCACCTCTTCAGATTTTTGGCCAATGCGTTTTTGCAATGCCTCCCAGACATGCTCAGCTAGACCGACACCTACTTCGTTAAACGCAAGGAAGGTCATATCAGCGCCTGCCGCCTTAAGTTCGTTTTCTTCTTCAGGATAGTTGCTGACGGCTCCGATCAATCCTTGAAAACCACGCCGCCGCAATTGCCGGCTGGCGATACGCTTGGCTTCTGGATCTGGCATCGCCAGCACGACGGCCTTAATACCTTCCAAACGCAGCCGGTGCCAGAGGCCAGGATCTTCAGCATCCGCATACACAACTCGCCGGCCTTCATGGACATGCCGCTCAACCTTGCCGACATCCGAGTCGATACCGGATACCATCAGCACTCTATGCTGCTCCGGGACGTTCTGGCGTTTTTTTAAAAAATCGTAAGCAGCAGCGCCGGCATGGCCCATGCCAACAATCAAAATCTGGGTGCTGCCCAGCGACACTGGCTGCTCATCAGGATGATGGTCGGGACGTTCGAAGCGTGTCAACCGGTCTTCCAGCCGCTCATACAAGGCATGGGCAAAGCGGTTGACCGGCGCAGTAATCACGAAAGACAATGCCACAGAAATGGCCAGCAGTACGAGCCAATCCGCCTCCAATTGACCATTGCCAACCATGAATTTCACCACGATCAGGGTAAATTCGCTGTAGCTGGTCAAGGCCAGCGCGCTCAGAAAAGCTGTCCGTGCCCGTAAGCGGAACGCCAGCAGGATGAAGAAAAACAGCGCCGCCTTAAGCGGTAGCAGCAACGCCAGCAACCCTGCCCCACCCAGCATTGCGAAGCTTGGCCAACCCATCAAGCCAATTTGCAGGAAAAAGCCAACCAGCAATATTTCTTTGAGCGACCATACCGCACGGGACAGCTCTGCTGCCTTGGGATGGCCCACTAGCAACACTCCCAGCAATAATGCGCCCAGTTCCGAACTCAGTCCCAGATGCTCGAAACCCAACCCGCCCACCACCAGTGCCAGCGCCAAACCATACAACACCAGCAGCTCATCGTGTCCGCTCCAGTCCAGAACTTTGGTCACCAGCGGCCTTAGCAAAGGAAGTCCCAGCACCAGCAATGCCCACGGCGACGGCGCCGCTGCACCTGCAAACGCCATCAGCGCCAGTGCCGCCAGATCCTGGATAATCAGAATGCCAATGGCCAACCGGCCATGAAAGGCGCGCAGCTCAATCTTTTCCTCCAGTGTCTTGGCTGCCAGCACCGTACTGGAAAAGCCCAGCGTCGTCGCCAGTACCAACGCCTGCCATACGGGCAGGGTGACCACTGCCAGAAAACCCAGCCCCAGCAGGACACCACTGATGACCAGATGCAGCAATCCACCCCCCCAGACTTCAGGCCGGGTCAGGCTTTTGATCCGCAGTTTCAACCCCACGCTAAACAGCAACAACAAAACACCCGCATGCGCAATATGGTCGAGCAACTCGCTACCATGCTGGCCTAAGGCGTTTAGCATAAACCCGGCAGCCAGGTAGCCCACGAGTGCTGGCAAGCCCAAGTGGCGGGACAGCAGGCCCAACAGAAAGGCCAGCGCAAGCCAAAGTGCATCCATGGTAGCGATAAGCCTTTAGGCTTTCTTTAAAATTCGCACCACATACAGCAGCACCATGGCGCCTACCGTAGCGGTGATAAGATGCCCGGCCAGACCGACCGCGGTGAAGCCGATCAAGCGGAACAGAAAGCCGCCGACAAAAGCACCGATCACTCCCATCACCAAATTGCCACCCAGCCCCATGCTGCTGCCACGCATGAAATTTGTAGCAATCCAGCCAGCGATTAAGCCGATTAGCAGAAATCCGATTAAATCCATGGTCTTCCCCTCCGTTTAGCTGAGTATTGACTGAATCATTTAGCTTGGTTAACCCCAGCTAGCCCAGGCGTTTACGCATTAAGAACAAGAACTTGCCGCTTTCTTCTTGTGCCTCTAATAATTCGTGGCCTGACTGCTGGCTAAAGGTTTCAAAGTCCCTGACCGACTCAGGATCAGTAGCGATAATCCGCAGCACCTGACCGCCACGCAGACCAGCCAATGCTTTCTTGGCCTTGAGAATCGGCAAGGGACAATTCAATCCCGAAGTATCGAGTTCAACATTGATCACTGTCATAGCGATAGATCACTTAGGCAAAGCTTCTGAATAATCATTCAAGCATGTCTGCTCTTTAGGCGCAAATTCCGGAACCCTGGAGCCCGCTATCGAGTCTGACAGAAAACTCGTTGTCTGCCTGCGGAAATCTCATGTCTCATCGTTTGTTGCCCCTCATTCTAAGTCTGATTCTCGGCCTAACGCCCAGTGCGCCTTTGGTAGCGCAATCTATCCTGCTGCCAGATATCGGTGATCCTTCCAGCGTTTACTTTGGCGCCGACGACGAGCAGAAACTCGGTTTGGAGATCATGCGGAAGTTGCGTGATCGCGATGCGGTGCTGGATGATGTGCAACTGACCCAGTATCTCAACTCAATCGGTCAAAGCATCGTGGTTTATGCGGACCAGAATAGCGCCCCCTATACTTTTTTCATGGTGCGTGATGCAAGCATCAATGCCTTTGCGTTGCCTCATAATTTTATCGGCATCAACGCGGGCTTGCTGCTTGCCACCCAGCGTGAAGATGAATTAGCTGGCGTCATCGCCCATGAAATCGCTCATGTTTCCCAGCGGCATATTGTCCGTGCGATTGCCGACATGAAGCGCCTAAGCCTGCCAATGGCGGCAGCCATGTTAGCAGGCGCAGCACTGGCAGCATCCGGCAGTGGCGCAGTGGGCCAGGCAGCGGTAGTGGGTTCCATGGCCGCTAGCGCCCAGCATCAAATCAGCTTTACCCGTGCTAATGAGCAGGAAGCTGATCGTATCGGCATGCAGCTTCTTGCAAAAGCCGGCTTCGATCCCAAGGGAATGACCAATTTTTTCGCCAAATTGGAGCATCTATCCAGCGGGGAAGCACGCAATCAGATTCCCGAGATGTTATTGACCCATCCACGCCCGGAAAGCCGCGCCGCTGATACCCAGGATCGCATTCCAATACCACTAGTACGCCAGACTGGACCCCGTGACCGCCAAGCTTACGAATTAGCTAAAGCCCGGACTCGGGTACTGGTAACCGAGGATACCCATTCGCTCATCCGCGAATTAGAAATCCGTCTGAATCGAGGTGACTTTGTGGACGAAACGGCTGAGCGCTATGCTTATGTTTTAGCGCTGCGTCAGGCTGGCCGTTATGACGATGCTCAGCAACAAGTGACCCGCCTGCTACGGACGAATCCAGATCGGCTGGCATTCCAGATTGAGGCGGCAGAAATCGCACTGGCCAAAGGCGACCGGGCACGGGCCTGGCGATTATTCGAAGACGCGGGCCGGCTTTACCCGGACGACTTCACCTTAGCAATGCACTATGGATCGGCGCTGACTGCTCAAGGTGATCCAAAGCGGGCCATGCAATTATTACAACCGCATCTACACCGCTACCCTAATAATCCCCGGTTATATGCAACTTACGCGCAAGCAGCGCAACGAGCGGGGGATCGAGCGGCGACATATGCCACCATGGCCGAATACTACTATTTAAATGGCGAATTGCTGGCGGCAGTGGATCAATTGGAAGCAGGCCTGCGAAATCCAGGGTTATCTCCAAATCAGGAAGCGCAGTTGCGTGCTCGGCTTAAAAAATTCAGAGCAGAAGCTCTCGCCCAGGATTTACCTGTCTCAAAATCGACGATGCCCTGAGCGAAAAACGGCATCGACTCAATGGCTCATCTATACTGAGCATTATCCTAATAGTTCCTGAACTTCCTCGTTGCTATGACTGAACAGACCTCCACTTCCGGGCCAAGTACGTTCGATGTCGGACTGGCACTTAAGCAAGCCCGTGCTTATCTGGCCTTTGGCGAGCAAATTCGCCAATTCACCGACCGGGTGAGCGAGACAATCAATGACCAAACCGATAAGGGCGAGGCGTTGCATCCGTATTTCGCTGAGCTCAAAGCTGCCATTACCCGATCCGCTGAGAATCCAAATATTAATCCCGAACTGGCTCAATTTTGGCTATTGATTGCCGAAACCTGGTGTGAAACAGCAGCTTCACTCGGCATGGGTACCGAGGCGATTTCAGATGAATTGCGGCAATCCGAGGCATGGCGATCCTATCAAAGCACGCAAAGCGAGTATCTAAGCCTGTTGGAAGGCGCAGCTCGGGACGCACTGGACCGGATGGAGCAAAGATTGAACGAATTGGCCGATACAGGAAAAACCATTACTAGCCTACGAGAGTTGTATAACCTCTGGGTAGACTGCAATGAGGAAACCTATGGCCAGATGCTGCGCAAGCCGGCTTATGCGGCGATTAACGGCCAACTAATCAATAGTTTGCTCCGCTGTTACCAGCGCCAGGATACCTCATCATGATCGGTCTGACCTCTAAGCAAATCGCTGCGGAAATCGAGGCATTCAGTGCCCGGTTAACGCAAGGTTCCCGCACCTTGTCCGGGTTGGGTGATATCGAATCGGGTGTCTCCCCGCGTGATGTGATTTACCAGGAAGACAAGCTGACCCTGTACCGCTACCAGCCCCGGGTCGAGAATCCACATCCCGTGCCGTTGCTAATCGTCTATGCCCTGGTCAACCGGCCCTATATGATGGATTTGCAGGAAGATCGCTCAATGATCCGAGGTCTGTTAAACGCCGGCCTGGATGTTTATTTGATCGATTGGGGCTATCCAGACGCCAGCGACCGAACCCTGACCCTAGCCGATTATATTTATCGCTATATGGACCGCTGCGTGGATATCCTGAGTGAACGGCATGGGGTGGACACCATCAACTTGCTTGGTGTGTGTCAAGGCGGCGCATTAAGTCTCTGTTTTGCCGCGCTTTACCCTGAAAAAATCCGCAATTTGGTAACAATGGTGACACCAGTAGACTTCAATACGCCGGACAATATCTTAAGCCATCTGATCCGATACATCGATGTCGATTTGCTGGTGGACACTTTCGGCAACCTGCCTGGCCAAATGCTCAACTTTGCCTTCTTGTCATTGAGTCCCTTTCGGCTAGCTGGACAAAAGTATGTGGATCTAACGGATGTTTTCGATGATATCCAAGCGCTAAAAAACTTTCTGCGGATGGAAAAATGGATTTTCGATAGTCCAGATCAGGCAGGTGAAGCATTCCGCCAGTTCGCTAAAGATTTCTTCCAGCAAAACAAGTTAATCAAAGGCGAAGTGGTGATTGGTGACCAGCGCGTAGATTTGCATGAAGTCGCCATGCCAGTGCTGAATGTCTACGCCACCCAAGATCACTTAGTACCGCCCGCCGCATCCAAAGCATTGGCAGACTGTTGTGGAAGCCGGGACTACTCGGAATTCTCCTTTCAAGGTGGGCATATCGGTATCTATGTCAGCGCACGCGCGCAGCGCGAAGTGCCTCCAGCCATTGCCAAGTGGTTGCTGGCACGCTAGGACTTTGCCAGCAAGGAAGGATTCAAACACCCTTGCCCTTCTTATTGCTCTTGCGTTCTTTCTCAGGCTTTGCGGGTGTCGACGTTGCGTCAACCGGAGTTTTGTATGGGGTGGTAGCAGCAGGCCGGGCTGGAACCGGAAGCTCGGTAATCGCTGATGGCGGGTAGGGTTTTTGGAGCTGCTCGTTAACACTCTTCCACAGTGACAAGTTGTGTTCCACCAGTTCGGTCATCATCGCCAGCGGATTTTTGCCGATAAGCGTACGCATCTGTTCCCGAAACAAGTGCTGCTGATCCACGAACGCTTGCAAGCTTTTCTCCAGGTAATTTCCCATCATGCCTTGCAGCGTGTCCCCATAAAACCGAATGATATGTGCCAGCACTTCAGTCGTGAAAATCGGGTTGCCCTGTTCCTCTTGCTCGCTAATGATCTGCAGTAGAATCCCACGCGTGATATCGGTATTGGTTCGGGCGTCGATAACATGAAAATTGGCGCGATCCAGCACCAATTGCTTGACGTCCTCCAAGGTAATATAGCTGCTAACAGCCGTATCATAGAGCCGGCGGTTGGGGTATTTCTTAATAATACGCGTTTCACTCATAACGAAACATGCAGAAAAGCGGCACGGCGCTGCCAGAAAGGCAGCACCGGCCGGTTCATAACTTAGCGGAAGTAGAGGCCGCCATTGACGGTAACGTCTTCGCCGGTCAGGAAGCCAGCGTCCTCGGCCGTCATGAAGGCCACCGTCCGGGCAATTTCAGAAGGATCGCCAAGGCGGCCTACCGGAATAGTTTTGACAATCGATGCCAGCACGTCTTCGCGGATAGCCCGCACCATTTCCGTACCGATATAACCAGGCGAAATGGAGTTGACAGTGACCCCTTTCTTGGCGCATTCCTGAGCCAGCGACTTGGTGAAACCGTAAACTGCTGCCTTGGTCGCGGAATAATTCGTCTGGCCAGCCTGACCCTTGATGCCGTTGACCGAAGAGATGTTAACGATGCGGCCCCAGCCCCGCTCTACCATCTTTCCATAAACCTGCTTGGTCATATTGAACAGGCTGTTCAAGTTAGTGTTAATGACAGCATGCCACTGTTCCGGGGTCATTTTATGGAACATGGAGTCACGGGTAATGCCCGCATTGTTGACCAGAATTTCAACAGATCCGACTTCAGCTTCAATCTTCTTACATACTTCGGCGCAGGAATCAAAGTCAGTCACATCAGCTAAATAGACTGGGATATCCAGACCTTCTGCCTTGCGGTCAGCCTTCCATTTGTCGACGACTTCAGCAGGGATACCGCTATAGTCAACCGCCACCGCCTTCCGGCCCTGCTCGACCAGCGCCTTGCACATAGCCGTGCCCAAACCACCGATACCACCAGTGACAACTGCAACTCGGGACATTGAGATACTCCTCCTCAAGCTTATTTGCTTATTGATCAATCGCATTTGACAGCCAGCGCAATGCGCTAACCATCGCCGATGTTCAGGGTCGCATGACCCTTCTAGCGTCCCAGCAGACCATTTCGTGCAGCAGGTTCCCCAAACCCGGCGGCTCAAAACGCCGATCAGGTGGCCTCGCACAATCGCGCCGCCGCTGACATTCTTGCTGGATTCTCCAGCCTATTTCACAGTTAACAGAGATCAAACAACATCTTACCTGGCGAAAGCACGCTCCGATGCAAAAACAGGACGGCAAACACGGGTAATATATTTGGTTTTATAAACCTGGCGATCAGTAGAAACCTGAAATAGTTCCCTATTAATTTAAGCGCAGCATATTGAAGGCAGTCATACTCCTTGTCAACCGGTTCCACTATGCAGCATCGGCTAATCTGGGGCTATGCTGCGGTTTACCAACGACGAGAAGCCATGCTGGTTGCTAAAATTTAGCGGGGTGCCGCCGCAGGACGAGCCGGTAAAAGCTCGAAATAAACGAGCAGAGTTGATTGCCAGGCGCTGCAGTTATCATCACTGATCATGAAAAACCGCTGATCTTGGTACCGGGTCAGACCTTCAAAATTGTCCAGCAGCCAGCCTTGGCTACTGTCGAAAACCGCCACATCGGTGACGTTCAGAGGCGCTACTCCTCCTGGCTCTGGCAGCGGGGTCCGGCGCAGACTAATGATCAGAGGGCGCAAAGGCGCAACAAAGGCACGTTCCAAAGTCAGGAGGCTGCCATCTGGCAGCACTTCCATGGCGACCAATGCGCTTTTCGGAGCCGGGCTTAGCCGATAGTTCCAGGAGCGGCCATCAAGTTGAAAGAGGCGTACCTGATCAGACGGATCGTTAAGCAGAGAGACTTCCGTTCCAACCAGTATGCCCCGGAATGGATCGACCGTGATCGCTTCCAATCCCTGGTTAGGATTGCGATAGTGACCTGGATCACGCAGTAGGGCGGGCAATTTTTCCTCTCCCCGCCAAAGTCCGGTTGGGCTGTAGCGAACCACCCGCAGCCTGATCTCAAAGGATACCAGCAGTTCCGTGTCACCTTGAACTCCGTTGCCGCTGTTGCGGATGGCTAGACCTTCCGCATCATCATCAGGAGGCCGTAACGGCCGGTCGAGAGCATTCCGCAAGGGATAGGCAGCGATCACTTGTATTCCGGTTAGGTGACCTTGCGTGTTCAACTCCGGCTGTAAGTGGAACAGGCTGCCCCGATCGGAGAGAGCGTATAATATGCTGGCATCCTCGTCCCAAGCCAATCCCGATAGACCGCAAAATCGTTGGCTATTGATTTTAGCAGGGGCTAGCCGCAACGCGCCCAGCAGGCGAATCCCAGCGTAGGTATCTCCAACGTCAACCTGGCCGGCTAGAGGAATCGAAACCGCCTCAAATCTCCGGGTTGCGCAAGCGCTAGCGTTTAAGGCAAGAACCAGTATGAGAGTGAGAAGGCGGCGATAAAGCATAAGACTCTGGTAAAAGTCATTGCAGCGTAAGGTAGATGCAAATCAGGTGCATCATGCTACCATTTCTGCTTCTAGTCTGTGGCGCCTGATGCCCGGGGCGCTGCCAAAATCGCTCAACTATACCCCATCCGCATTCAGGAACCGTATTAATGAACGCACCGGCCTGGAATCCGGCGATTGAGTTTATGGAACGGGAGGCGCTGGAGCGCCTGCAACTCATTAATTTGCGCAAAACTGTAACATGGGCACTAAGGACTCCCTTTTACCGGCGGCGGCTGGCCGAAACCGGGCTGAACCACCCGGAAGATATTGTCAGTCTGCGCGATGTACGCAATATTCCCTACACCACCAAGGATGATTTGCGTGAGGCATATCCTGAGGGTCTATTAGCAGTGGACCGGGAACAGGTAGTACGCTTGCACACCTCCAGCGGCACGACTGGTACACCGACGGTAATTTATCACACTCAGCACGATATTGATGGTTGGACTGAGCTGGTTGCCCGCTGTGCCGTTGCCGCAGGCGCTACCCGCCATGACATCTTTCAGAACATGACAAGCTATGGATTGTTCACCGGCGGGTTGGGTCTGCATTACGGCGCTGAGCGGATAGGAATGTTAGTAATTCCGGCCAGTTCTGGTAACACGCGCCGCCAAATCGATCTGATGCGCAACTTCCGCACCACCATCGTTCATGCCACGCCCAGCTATCTGCTGCATCTCCAGGTAGCGCTTGCCAGCGAGGGGGTTGATACAACCAAACTTGCTTTACAAAAAGCTTTCATCGGCGCTGAGCCTCATTCTGAAGCAACGCGCGGCAAGATTGAAAACCTGTTTGGCATCCAGGCGTATAACTCCTATGGATTGAGCGAGATGAACGGCCCCGGAGTAGCATTCGAGTGTCTGCACCAGACCGGTCTGCATCTTTGGGAAGACGCTTATATTCTGGAAATCATCGATCCTCAGACCTTGCAACCGCTGGCTGAAGGGGAAACCGGTGAGATCGTACTAACCACCTTGCAACGGCAAGCCACCCCGCTGTTGCGTTATCGGACTCGTGATCTTTCGCATCTAGCCGGCGGTTATTGCCCCTGTGGACGTACCCATCGCCGTCTAGCACGCCTTCAGGGCCGGAGTGACGACCTGTTAATTATCAATGGCGTCAATATCTTCCCATCCCAGATTGAAAGCGCACTGATGAAAATACCCGGCGTAGGCGTTAATTATATGGTTCAAATAGAAAAAAGAGGCTCGCTTGACCGGTTGCTTATCAAAGCCGAAGGGGACGCGATGCTGTTTGCCAGCGATCCGCACACCCTGGACAAGTTGCGCGAACGGATCGGTGAGTTACTGCGCTCTGCGATTTTAGTGAAACCAGCTGTCGAACTGCATCCACCCGGCAGCCTGCCCGTATCCGAAGGTAAGGCCAAGCGTGTCGTGGATTTGCGGCCAACATTCTGAGCCAACTACTGCTCAATCACTGTAAAATGCGCTCTTGAGATATTCATCGCGGGCATGGCGCAACAATACCGCAATGACCGCTGCGGCTGGTAAGGCCAGCAAGATACCAAAGAAACCGAAGAGATGACCGCCAGCCAGCACTGCAAACAATACCGCAACTGGATGCAAGCCAATGCGATCGCCAACCAGCTTCGGCGTCAGAAAGAAATCGCTGATCAATTGGCCAAAACCAAAGACCACTAGCACTGGAACGAGGTTCAACGCACTATGAAATTGCAGGAGCGCCGCGATACTAGCAACCAAGATACCGGTAATTAAACCCAGATAAGGCACGAAGCTGACCAATCCTGCCAGCATCCCGATCAACAACGAGAAATCCAGGCCGATGATTGCCAGCCCAACCGAATAGATGACCCCCAGGGCTGCCATGACGATCACTTGCCCGCGTAGAAATGCACCGATTATTTCATCGGATTCCTTGGCGAGCCTGCTGACCACTGGTTCGATGCGGCGGGGTAGTAGATTGTGGACTCTGGCCACTAGCAGATCCCAATCGCGCAATAGATAAAAGGTGACGACCGGCACCAGTACCAGGTTAGCAAGCCAGGCAAAAAGCGCGGTGGAAGAGGCCCGGAACGATTCCAGCAAGCTGCCGGCCATGTCACCCATATCCTGGGCGAAGGCAACCAGTTTAGTTTGCAGGTTGCGAAGACTGAGCGATTCCGGTTCAACACCCAGATGGGCTTCCAGCCAAGGCAAAACGTGGGTTTGGAACCAATCAATATGGGTAGGCAGGCGCTGGAGCAGCCCTTTGAACTGATGGGTCAGCATGGGGATCAGGAACAGCAATAGCAACAAAAGACCGAGCAGAATCGCGCCAAAAACCAGTGCGACCGCCCAGGATCGAGGGATTTTGCGCTCCTCAAGCCGATCGATCAGAGGATCGCCCAGGTAGGCCAGTAAGGCGGCCAATAAAAATGGTGTCAACACTGGAGCTATCAGATATAAAAAACCGATAGCGACAGCACCCATGATTAGCCAAAAGCGGGTCTGCGATTCACGTTGCATATTTGATCTATTCTTTTGCTACACCCGGTTCCAGGACTGTGTTTTTGGGATTAAATCCGTTTCACCGCCAAGCGATGCTTCGAATGCTGATAATATATTTCATTTGGTCCCCGTCAGACCCTCGCGCTGTCCTGTTAGAGGTGCGTTCGTGAAGGAAATTTATTTCGCTCGTCAACCTATCTACACCCGTAACCTTGAGATCGAAGGCTACGAGTTGTTTTACCGGAATGCGGAGACGGATACCACCGCCCAGTTTCTTGATGCGGAAATCGCCACATCACAGATTGTGCTGAATACGGTGACCGAAGTCGGCTTGGACCGTATCGTTGGTAAGCACAAAGCATTTATTAACGTTGCTCGCGACTTTATCCTGGATGGTCATCTGGAAGGTTTCGCGATGCCGCAACTGGTTTTCGAAATCGTCGCCGATATCATGGTCGATGAACCATTGTTGCAAGCACTACGCAGGTTACGCAAACAGGGCTGCCATTTCGTTCTTGATGATTATGTGGATAACGAAGCCTATCAGGCGCTGCTGGAAATTGCTGATTATGTCAAGATCGATATGCTGACCACGCCTGAAAAGGAAGTACGGCGTTTGGCACCGCGACTGCGTCAATGCAAGGTCACACTGATGGCAGAACGCATCGAAACGCTATCAATTCAGGAGCTTTGCCAAACCCTCAGGTTTGATTACCTGCAAGGTTATCATTTCTCCCAACCCAAGTTACTGAAGTTTCAGAGCGTTCCAACCAATCAGTTAGCCGTGCTGCAACTGATTGGCAAACTGCATGATCCCAATATTGAAATCAAAAAGGTCGAAGAATTAATCAGCCAAGATGTATCGTTGACTTACAAGTTGTTACGCTACATCAATTCTGCTTACTTCAACCTGCCCAGACGCATCGACTCTATTCAGCGTGCGGTCGTGATGCTGGGGTTGAGAAATATCCGGTCCTGGGTGACGCTGATTTCGCTGTCCAACATCGAAAGCCATCGTAGTGATCTGATTACCGTCGCTTTGGAGCGGGCTAAGATGTGTGAATTGCTGGCGGATGCCTTGAAGATCAAGCAAAAGGATGCCGGATTCACGGTCGGGCTGCTGTCGGTGTTGGACGCCATGACTCAAACTCCGCTGGAGGCTATTTTAGCCGCCCTGCCGCTGGAAGAGGAAATTAACAAGGCGCTGTTGCATCATGAAGGCCCCTTAGGACGCATCCTGGCATGCACCCTGGCTTACGAGCGCTGTGACTGGGACTCTCTTGATTCCTTAGGTCTGGAGCCGAGCCAACTCAATGATGCTTATATGACTGCGCTATCTGAAGCCTATCAAGCAACTTATGAATTGCTGAAAGGCTAAGGTATGTGCTTAAAAATCGTTCCCGGTTCCAATGTTATTCTGCCTTGCGTTCCGGGCGCGCCAGCTCCATTGCCAGATATAGGCTGCCCCGCTCCAGACCGTGGTCAGGGCTGTCGTATAGATCAGTCCGGTCAATAACCAGGCTGGCAGAGCCGTCACACCGTAATGCACAATCATTGCGCACACTAGGATCAACTGCAAAAGAGTATTCAGCTTGCTGATCATCAAGGGTGCGGCTACGAAGCGTTCGATCAGAAAATGATAGCTGATAGCACCACTGACGATGATCAAATCACGCAGAATGACCAATGCGACTAGCCAGCCAGGGAGTTCATGTAACCAGCCCAATGCCAGGATCGCCCCTATCAACAAGAGCTTGTCGGCGATAGGGTCCAGCAGCCCCCCCAGCTCGCTGGTCCAGCCAAAATACTTGGCTAGAAAACCATCCAAGGCATCGGAAACTCCAGCGATAATGAATAGCAACAAGGCTGTGCCATACTGCTCGTTTAGCAACGACCATAGGAAGGGTACCGCCAGCAGGATGCGCAGACTGGTAATTACATTGGGAATATAGCGGACTTTAAGAGGCAACAGTGTCACGGTGTCGCGCCGTTCTCTCGTAGGGTTGAACGGGAAGCCCCGGCATCCCACCGGGTCTGTGCGTCAAACTCCAGCATCATCTGGTGTCACCTTAGTGTATTTGAACAAGACAACAACTGCTATTCGTGGTTCGGCTCCGGTCGAACACGACCACCGACGCGCTGCCCAAGCGGGTAGCGATGGAGACCACCCATGAACGATTTATCAAACAGCTCGCTCCTTGTCCGGGCTTACCGGCAGATGATGGAGCGGATGAAAAGCCGATTGGAGGAACTAGAGCAAGCTGAGAAAACAGCATTTCCTCAGTTGAATGCCAGCATTGAGCACGCAGCGGAAAAAGCAGTGGAAGTCGGCGAATTGACCCGCGAAGAAGCTCAGCTAATTGGGAGTTATCTCAAGCGTGATCTAGAGGACGCAGGCCATTATCTTACGGCCACAGGACGTGACCTGCGTGCCTGGCTACGTTTTGACCTGGAATTATTAGAAGACCGGTTGCTGGATTTTTTTCAGCGCGGCGTAGACCAATCGCGATTGGACCTTCTGAAATTCGAAACGCCGCCTGTGCGTGTAGAGGAAGAACGGTACCGTTGTGGTGAAATTACTGGACTGGGAACATTGCAATGTGAGCAGTGCGGTGAATGGGTGGTGTTTCATGCACCTGCTGCCATTGGCCCCTGCCCGGCATGCGGAGGCACGAGTTTCTTACGAGTGACAGATGAGCCGTAAGTAAGTAAGTAATAACCCTGATTAAGCGATCAATTTTCCCAATTTACCTAAGGCGCAAAATATCGTTTACTTGATCGTGTTTGAGCGGGTTTCCCCAGTGAAGCATGTTTAAACGCAGTATTCTACTTTTAACCGCCAGCCGGATTTGCTGGCGGTTTTTTTATGGTTGCGCAAAGCTTAAAATAATCGCCAGTTCGAGGGCTGGGCCGCGAGTTGCGGTTCACAGTGGGCCAGTTGGGCACGATAGCGATCTGCTAGCCAGCCAGCCTGCCGCGCCCGTTTGATCAACCAGGGTTTTTTCCGGTAGCTACCCCGGGCAAAACCACCGTGGCCTTCATGATAGGCAAGATACTGGCGGTAGGTATCATGCTTAGCGACACGGTTCCGCACTGCGGTTTGATGAACATACCAGCCGACGAAATCCACTGCATCATCGAATTGATCACGACCGGCGTTGTGATTACCGGTAGCCATCATGTAATCACTCCAAGTGCCGTCCAGCGCCTGACTGTAGCCATAAGCTGAACTAGGCCGCGGGCCAGGAATGAAGCCAAGATACCAGGTGCGCGGCGGTGGACGGGCATCGGACCGGAAGGTCGATTCTTGATGGATAATCGCCAGCAACACCGGCAACGGCACTCCCCAGCGCTGACTGGCGGCTTTCGCGTCAGGGTACCAATCGTCATATTCGGCAAAAATAGCGCAAGCATTGCCGACATTACGCGGCGGTGGAACTGAGGCGCAAGCGCCCAATAACAGAAGAACGGCCAGCAGGCTGCTGGACCCGCTCCAAACCCAACACCAGGATCGCCAGCCAAGGAAAGATAACCCTCGGTTGGCTAGCAGGCGCGGTGAATAAAAGCGGCTGCGAGACAGAAAGGATCGATACGGTTCAATCATGCCGTGACGAGTTTTCGTTGAACAAGAAACAGGCCGATTAAAAGTAAGGCTATCACTAAAATCACAGCGGGTGAATCCCCCCAGCGTGCGTAAGGCGTCAGCCCGTGAAATGGTTGCACCTCGCCACGAATAACCTCGGCTTGAAATTGAGATCCTTGGACGGCAATTTGTCCACGTTCATCGAGAATAGCGGAGATGCCAGTATTGGTACCGCGGGCCAGGTAGCGTCCGGCCTCCAGCGCACGCATCCGGGCAATTTGCAGGTGCTGGTGGGGGGCCGTAGAATCCTTGAACCAGGCGTCATTGCTGACGTTGATCAACCAGGTTGCCTCAGGCAGCGCCTGACGGATTTCACTGCCGAAAACTGCTTCGAAGCAAATAGAGACTCCAACAGATTGCCCTCCTGCTTGCAATAAGGGCTGCTCACGGCTGCCCGCCGTAAAATCCGCCATCGGGATCGCGACCCAGTGACGGAAGAACAGAAAAAACCCTCGTAGCGGCAGGTATTCACCAAACGGTAATAAACGGCGCTTGTGATAAAATGTTACTTTTGCGTCCGAACCGATGCGGGCGACGCTGTTATAAAAAATAGATTTTTCCCAAGAGCCCGTGGGAAGGCCGGTCACATAATCCACATGATCTTTTTGCGCACGTGCGGCTAAGGCGTCCATGAAAGGCCGGACATTCTCATAAAAAGCCGGGATCGCGGTTTCCGGCCAGATGATTACATCACTGTGACCATGTTCGGGCAGACTGAGCTGGATATAGCGGTATAGGGTTGCATCGAGCGCATCTGGCTCCCACTTCTGATTTTGAGCAATGTTGCCCTGAATGATGGCGACCCGTAACGGTGACCCTGCAGGCTCAACCCAGTGAATATGCCCCAATCCCCAGATGCCAAGCCACAAGCTTGCCAGTAGCATCAGCGGTAGAGTACGCATTGCGTACCCCGCATAGCTGTGCAGCAAAACGCGTAGCAATCCAACGCTCAGTAATGTGGCCCAACCGACACCGAAAACACCCAGATAAGGCGCCAGTTGACCAAGCGGCGAATCAATCTGACTATAACCAAGCGCAAGCCAGGGGAATCCGGTGAACAACCAGCTACGCATCCAATCCAGCAGAGTCCACAGAGCTGGGAAGATCAGCACCCAACGCAACAACCCGGGTGGCGGTCCCCAGCGCACCACCAACCAGCCTACAACAGTGGGGTACAGCGCCATCAGCAAAACCACCAGGAAGGTGGCCAACGCAGCAAACGGAGCTGGGGCATTGCCATAATCGTGCAGGCTGATGTAAACCCAGTAGATGCCAAAACCGAACAGCCCCAGTCCAAACAGCCCGCCACGCACAGCGGCGCGGCGCGGCGTGGCGTGATCCCAGCTCCACAGCAGTACGACCGGGAGCAGGATAGCTAATAACCAGAGATCGAAAGGCGCAAAGGCCAGGGTCAGCAAAGCGCCGGTGATGAAAACCAGCAGATCGATGAACAGCGGGCGATATTTCAGAAAGTCAGGCATAAGCTAGTATCAGGCGTGTAAAAGATCGCGCCAAAGTAGCACACCATTCAATCAGAATGCGCTCCCTTGGGTGGACGGCGTTACAATTTGCCCTTTCAACGCTGCTGCGTGAGTGCCGATGACTTGGAGGCAATCTCCTCCGATCTTAGTAAAACGACTAGTTATTTATGAATTAACTTAAAATTTATGAGCTTATCTAACTATCCTACATGCCCCGTTCTAGTCGTGGATGACGATCCAATCAGCGTGACGATCACCAGCGCAACCTTGTGTAAGTGCGGCTTAAACAATGTCTTGACCTGCACGGATAGTCGACAAGTGATGGATCTCGTTTCCCAGCACCAGATCAGGATCGTTCTCCTGGATCTCGTCATGCCCTATGTCAGCGGAGAGGAATTACTCCAAAGCCTATCTGAGAATTATCCTGAGGTATTGGTGATTATCTTGACCGCCACTGAAGAAGTTGATACGGCAGTGCGCTGCATTAAGGCAGGGGCTTTTAATTATCTCACTAAGCCGATCGATTTCGAGCGGCTTTTCGCCATTATCAAAAACGCGCTGGCGTTTTGGGAGCTCCGGCAGGAAAATCTGGCGATCCAGCAAAGCAAGTTTTCTACTAATCTGAGCCAGCCGGAGGTCTTTGCTAAGATCATTACCCGTGACGCCAAGATGCTTCAGATTTTTCAATATGTGGAATCCATTGCTGGCACCTCCGAGCCGGTGTTAATGACAGGAGAAACGGGCGTTGGCAAGGACTTGATGGCACAAGCGATTCACACTTTGAGCAATCGCCAAGGCCCTTTGGTCGCCGTTAACATAGCAGGATTGGACGACATCGTTTTCTCAGACACCTTATTCGGGCACTCGAAAGGCGCTTTCACCGGTGCAGAACGGGTGAGAGGAGGTCTCATCGAACAGGCCAGCAAAGGCACCTTGTTTCTGGACGAAATTGGTGATCTAGCAGCGGCTTCCCAATCGAAACTTCTGCGCCTGCTTCAGGGTGGCGATTATTTTCCACTGGGTAGCGACATCCTCAAACACAGCGATGCACGAGTGGTGTCTGCCACCCATCGCGATCTGTGGCAATTGGCCAAAAATGATAAGTTCCGTAAAGACCTAAACTACCGGTTACGTACCCACCATCTCCACATTCCACCATTACGTGAGCGGCTGGGCGATTTACCGTTGCTCATTGACCATTTTCTGCAAGAAGTCGCAGTGCGGTTCAGCAAACCTAAGCTCCGGATATCTAAGCCATTAATAACACTGCTAGAGCATTATGATTTTCCTGGCAATGTTCGGGAATTGCGGATGATGCTGTTCGATGCGGCCAGCCGGACCAAATCCAACACACTCTCACCCCGTTTGTTTGAATCCTATCTGCGCCAAAATCCGGCAGGTGTTACTACCGCGTCCAAACCGGCCGGTGACAATACACCTTTCGATTTCGCTTCTCACATGCCCACCTTGAAACAAGCTACAGATCTCCTGATCCAAGAAGCGCTGCGCCGGTCCAGCGGTAACCAGACGGCTGCTGCTAAGCTCTTGGGTATCTCCCAGCAAGCGTTGAGTAAGCGGCTCAAATCTCAGAATCACTGACAGTTGATTCACAATAAAAGTTGTGAATCAACAATTTTTGCTGTTATCCATCTGCTCTTTTTATCCAGTTGAATTGGCTGGATAAAAAAATCTCATTGATTGAGTTCTCCACAATATTAATTGTGGTGGTCAATACTCTTTTCCGATCTCTCTTCAAAAATATATTTAAAATCAATATATTATTTTTTATTCCTTGTTGGCACAAGGGTTGCCCTAGTAGAGCTTATCAACAACGTTCCGATTCTTAGGGTTTTAGATAGCAGGATCGGGATGAAGATGGTTCATAACTAATCCCAGTACGCCTCAAGCTAAGCGTATAAAAATTGAAGAGAGTAAGACAATGTTTATTAAACTAAAAATCGGTACCCGCATAGGACTTTCCATCAGTCTGCTTTTAATTTCTGCCGTTCTGGCTATTACCATCACAGCATTTTTCCGGTTTCAAGAGTTGTTGTTCGAAGCCGAAAAACGAGAAGCCCATAAAACGTTCGAATTAATGACTCAGGCTATCGCCTCCCAAAGCCAAACCGCCGAAACGTTGAGTGTCCTATTAGCAAATATGCCTACCGTTCAGCAAGCGATGACCAATGGAGATCGCGAGCAGCTACTGACGCTGATTCAGCCTGCCTATCAGGTGCTTACTAAAAGCTATGGTGTCGACCAGTTTCAATTTCACACACCACCGGCGACTTCACTGGTGCGGTTTCATAAACCGGAAAAGTTCGGGGATGATTTATCAACGATACGCCCAACAGTCGTTGAAGTGAACACCACCGGCAAAGCCGTCAATGGACTAGAAAGTGGCGTAGCTGGGCTGGGGATCCGGGGTATCGCTCCAATCTCATTGCAAGGCCAGCACCTCGGCTCAGTAGAATTTGGAATGGCCTTCGATCAAACATTCTTCGATCGTTTCAAGGCCCAACATAACGTAGAAGCCGCCCTGTTCATCCAGCAGGAACAAAGCTTCAAGGCGCTATATTCGACCTATGGTGAACATTCCCTATTGTCCAATCAACAGTTACAAGCGGTGCTAAACGGCGAAACCGTTGTGCAACACACAGACTTCGGTGGCCAGCCCGTAACAGTCTATGCCGAGGCCATTAAAAACTATTCCGGCAAACTCATTGGGGTATTGGAAATACTGATAGATCGCAGCGGTTCTGTGGCACAGATGGCGTACACGCGCAATCTCATCCTGATCATCGCGGGGCTGGTTTTTGTGGCCAGCGCGCTCGTTATTGGGTGGATCGTGCGCTCTATCCGGCGCCCCATCGGCGGCGAACCGGTGGAGATGGCCGAGATCACCGGCCAGATTGCTGCGGGTGACTTAACAGTGCACTTCACCGAGACTGGCAAGGAGACGGGCATCTATGCCGCCATGCGCGATATGGCAACACAATTGAAAGGCGTGGTGACCCAAGTCGCCCAGGTCACGGATCAAGTTAATTCGTCGGTTGCCGAAATCGCTCAGGGCAGCACCGACCTGGCGCAGCGCACCGAGGAACAAGCGGCCTCTCTGGAAGAAACCGCGGCCTCGATGGAAGAGCTGACCAGCACGGTCAGGAACAGCGCTGACAATGCCGGACAGGCCAATCAGCTCGCCAGCGCCGCCTGGTTACAAGCGGAACAGGGGGGTCAAGTGGTCGACCAAGCAGTTGTAGCCATGAGCGCTATCTACCAAAGCAGCAGCCGGATTGCCGACATCATCGGGGTAATCGACGAAATCGCTTTCCAGACCAACCTGCTGGCCCTG